>ERZ506929.417-NODE-417-length-18661-cov-7.364399_pt1 | contig 18661 bp, 9 predicted proteins | sample MGYA00513173_ERZ506929 | MGnify/ENA metagenome assembly ERZ506929 | reverse complement strand
CTTGCACAACAGGTGTTGGGCGAGCGCATATCAGCTGTTATGCAAGCGCACAACACCTGTTGTGCGGCTGGAAAGATAGGCTTTTCCGGCTTATACTATTAGTCCTTCTGGCAACAAGTAAAGGTTACTCCGAAGACTATTTACGTTAAATCGATGCAGCAACGATAATACTTACAAGGCACAGCGATAGTACTTACAAGATGCAGCGATAGTACTTACAAGATTGCATCTAACGAGATAACTTCGAAAAATAGGAAGATAGGATTAGTATAATTTTCATTAAGAAAACGAGCCGTTCCTTGGAGGCTTTGCGCCTCCAGCCACTGGGCGAACCTCCGCAGTGTTTTCAATGGTATTAGATTTATTCTTGCTATAATATTGTGTCCATAAAGATACAGCAAGGTATGTTTCGAGTTACTCGAAACCTTTCAAGTTACTCTTGAATGAACAAACGAATTGTCCTCCTAAGTCGGGCATTTTTACAGATAATAATTTTAATTTGTCTAAATAGTAGCAATATTTGCTAATTATTCATTTTTTCTTATTGATTATCAAGATAAAACATTATATTTGTAACATTAAATGTTTTGGAATTCTGGCTTTTATAAGAATCTCAGTCAGGACTTGAAGAACGAGATGCCTGGAGTAAAAGGTTTCTCGCCTATAAACTTGCGCTATATGAGTAAGTTTTTCAAACTCTATGCTCCTCTATATAGAAATATTCCGCAGACTGCGGAACTTTTCTCTGATTCGTTGTCAGACTCAAATGTTCCGCAAGTTGCGGAACAATCTAAAAATCGTCAACAGCCTGTTGATGATTTCAAGATGTTATTCTCCATTCCTTGGGACCATCATCGCCGTATCATTGACAAATGTAAGGATGATATGGACAAAGCCCTGTTCTTTGCAAGAAAGACATGGGAAAATAACTGGGGGCGTGATGCATTGCTTAATTGGCTCGACACAGACCTATATGAGCGTGATGGCAAAGCTGTTACAAATTTCCAATCTACACTTTCTGCTGTGCAGAGCGATTTAGCACAGCAAATGACAAAAGATCCGTATCAATTTGACTTTCTCAATCTGAGAGAGAAATTTGACGAGCGAGACATCCGCCTCGCCGGATATGTCGTTCATCACCCCACGCCAGCCGTCTCACACCCCGCTAGGCGTCTCGACGGATTTGCAATCCGTCGTATAAAAAGGTTCGACTTATCAAACCTGGGGATTTGTAATCCCCCCTGTCAGAAACGATTTACATCTTTTTAATTGCCAAAAACTTGCACGATTCAAAAAATTGCCGTATCTTTGCGGCTAAAGAAAGGAATAGGAGAAATGATTATGGCAAACAATGAATACAGAAAGCTGCCGGTAGGCATACAATCTTTCAATGTTATCAGAGAGGAAGGATACCTCTATGTTGATAAAACTGACATGATTTGGAAATTGGCGAACCAAGGTTTTAAGTATAATTACTTGAGCCGTCCTCGTCGATTCGGAAAATCTGTGCTTGTTGATACGCTCCAGGCTTACTTCGAAGGAAGAAAAGATCTCTTCGAAGGACTGAAAATCATGGAGCTGGAAAAAGATTGGAAACAGTACCCAGTAATTCGACTTGACATGAGCCGAGGGGGAGCAACCGCAGATGAAGTTAAGGCATATCTGGATCAAACGTTTGATGTTTATGAGCAATTATATGGCATCCATATTAAACCAACAGATTCACTGGGAAACCGCTTCGACCTCATCATCAAAACCGCCTACAAGCAAACAGGGCTCAAAGTCGCCATTCTCATCGATGAATACGACTCTCCTCTCCAGCACTCCTGGAAAACTCCCGAGCATGAGGGTTGCACAGACGTATATAGAAGCGTTTTTGCCATTCTGAAGGCTGACGATGCCTACCAGCGTTTCGTCTTCATCACGGGCATTACCAAGTTTACGCAGATTTCTCTCTTCTCGGTTCTCAACAACCTGACCAATATCAGTTTTCTTCCAGAATATGCTGCCATCTGCGGCATCACAGAAGAAGAAATCGGACAGAACTTCAAGCCGGAACTGGAAAGGATGGCAGAAGTGAACGGCTGGACTTTGCAGCAAACCCATGATAACCTGAAGGATTACTACGACGGCTACCATTTCAGTCGCAGAAATATGGTGGACATCTACAATCCTTTCAGTCTCCTCAATGCACTTGATACACAAGACCTGAGCTGTTTCTGGGTTTCATCAGGCGCTACCTCCATGCTGCCGAAGTTTGTGGATAATATGGAGCTTCGCTTACGTAATTTCGAACATTGTCCAATCTTACGCAAAACGCTTGAGAGTTCTGATGTAATCAATGGTGGTGCCGAGCTCTTCCTCTATCAGACGGGCTACCTTACCATCAAAAGCAGCGATGAATTTGGTTACTTCCTCGGTTTCCCTAATCAGGAAGTGAAACAGGCTCTCTACGAGGTGGTACTGCCCACGCTGACGATGCAATCTGAAAGCGACATCATCAGTCTGCAGAGTAGTCTGTTCCGTCAATTGGGTACTGGTGAAATCGCAGATGCTATGAAAACATTGAAAGCATTGGTTGCCGACGTGCCTTACAGCAACAAGAAGCTTGCCTCAATGGATATGGAAGAGCGCTATAGACTCATCATCAGTACCATTCTGAATGCCATCGGACTGAAAGTTGAAGTGGAGCACATGCTTGCCACAGGAAGAATCGACCTCATAGCCCAGACTTCCCGCTACATCTACGTGATAGAACTGAAGCTGAGAAACAATGGCGGCAAGAAGGCTGCCATCCAGCAGATTCAAGAAAACAGATACCTGGAACCTTTCAAGGCTGACAAGCGAAAGGTGATAGGCCTCGGCATAGAACTGGACGAGGAAGGAAAAGGCATATTGGATTGGGGGATTACTTCATAGATTTTCCGTGCATATTCCGATGAATAATGACACACCCTCACAGAGGATAAAAAGGTGGATTTTCAGCAGAAAATCCACCTTTTACACTATATTCTCCGTTTTGTCCACCTCTTTTCCGTGTATTTTGTGTACTTTTGCGGCTGTGTATGAATCGCAGCAGGAAGTAACTTCCAAAAGCTGCGGCTTCATGCTACCAGCAAATAACAAGCAACAAAATAAAAACAAGCCTAAAGAATAAACAATGAATAAGAAAAGACATTTTTTACTCTCGGCTGTGCTCGCCACAACATTGGCAGCCAACGCCCAAGTATCCATTCAGGTAGATGCCTCTAACCCAGGCGTCAAGGTTTCACCTAATTTATATGGTATCTTCTTCGAGGATATCAACCATGCTGCCGATGGCGGACTCTATGCCGAACTCATCAGCAACCGCTCCTTTGAAGATGATGACAAGAACATCCCTACCTGGAAAACTTCCGCCCAGGAAGGTGCAAAAATCCAGACACAACTCATCAACAAGGGTCTGCTCAACAAGGCACAGGGCAAGGCTCTCCAGCTTACCATCGCTGCCAAACCTGCTGCCACAGCCTCTCTCATCAACGAGGGATTCTGGGGCATCAACGCCGTTCAGGGCAGAACCTACAAGCTCTCTTTCTGGGCAAAGGGTAGCTACAAGGGCGGATTGAAGGCTCGCCTCACCAACGCAAAGGGCGACAAGGTGTATGCAGAAACTGCACTCAATGCCAAGGTTGGCAAGAAGTGGACTAAATATACAGCTGAACTTACTGCCAATGCCAACGATGCCAAAGCGCAGTTTGAACTCGTAGCCGACGGCAAGGGTACCATCGTTCTGGATGTGGTAAGCCTCTTCCCTCCTACTTTCAAGAATCGCGAGAACGGCTTGCGCCCTGATTTGGCTCAGCTTCTCTATAACATCCATCCTAAGTTCGTCCGCTTCCCAGGCGGTTGCTACGTAGAGGGACAGGAGTCTCCTGAGAATGCTTTCCACTGGGAGAAGACCATCGGTCCTATCGAGGAGCGTCCGGGTCATAAGAACGTAAACTGGCGCTACCGCACCAGCGACGGTATGGGATTCGATGAGTATCTTCAGCTTGCCGAAGACTTGAACGCCAAGCCTCTCTATGTAGTAAACGTAGGTTTGTGGCACGGCGGTATGACTCCAGTGGATAGCATCCAGCCTTGGATTGACGAGTGCATGAATGCCCTGGAGTATGCCAATGGTCCTGTTACCTCTAAATATGGTGCCCTGCGTGCCAAGAACGGTCATCCGGAACCATACAACATCGAATATCTGGAGATTGGTAATGAGAACAACCAACCAGACCCTCGCCAGCAGAGCGACCACTACTATGAGCGTTTCAAGAAGTTCAAGGATGCCGTATTGGCGAAATATCCTAAGATGCACCTCATCGGCAACGTGGTGGCATGGGGCGATGACAACCCTAAGTGGGAAAGCAACGAGAGCGTAGAGCTGCTCGATGAGCACTACTACAGAAACCCAGCCTGGTTTGCCGAGAACTTCAACAAGTATGACAACTACAACCGCAAGGGCAGCGAAATTTACGTAGGTGAATATGCCGTAACCCAGGGCTTCGGCAATATGGGTTCACTCGATGCAGCACTCGGTGAGGCTGTCTATATGATGGGCATCGAGAACAATTCTGATATTGTGACCATGGCATCCTACGCTCCTATCTTCGCCAACCTCAACAACCGTATGTGGGCACCGGATATGATTCAATATACATCTGATAAGGTATTCGGAACTCCATCTTACTACGTTCAGAACGTGATGGCGAACAACATCGGTACCCGTGTATTGAAGGTGAACCAGGAGAATCCATACAAGTATGACCAGACTCAGGTGAAGCCAGCCATCTGCCGTGTGGGCATGGGAACATGGGGCACCCAGGTTTCTTTCGAGGACAAGGGCTACAGCGATGAGAACGGCAAGGCGCTGCCAATGACCTTGCAGGAACTGCCTACCGATATCCATGGACAGTGGAAGACTGAGGGCAGCCTCATCAAGCAGACCAGCAACGAGGAGAGCTGCATCCGTCTGAATCCGGGCGAGATTACCAGCAACGGCTATATATATAAGGTACGCGCGAAGAAGGATGCCGGCAACGAGGGTTTCCTCATCATCTTCAACTACGTAGATAAGAACAACTACTGCTGGTTGAACCTTGGTGGCTGGAACAATACCCAGCACGGCGTGGAGTCTATCGTGAATGGTGCCAAGAGTCAGGTGGCTACCTGCCCAGGCAAGATTGAAACCGGCAAGTGGTACGATATCGAGCTGAAGGTAGTAGGCGACAGCATCTTCGCCAAGTTGGATGGCAAGGAGATATTCGCTACCAAGTTGAAGGCAAACACCCTTCCTGGCATCTTCTCTACAGCCACACTCGATGAGAAGACTGGCGAGGTAATCCTGAAGATTGCCAACACCAGCACCGAGCACACCACAGCGAAGATCAATCTTCAGGGCAAGGAAATCAAGGCTGGCAAGCTCATCCGCCTTTCTGCCAAGAACGGTCTAGAGGAGAACACCATCGATAATCCTACCAACATCTATCCTGTAGAAAACTACGTAACTACAGAGAAGAATGGTGCTACGGTAGAGATTCCTGCCAGCTCGCTGAACATCATCAGATTGAAGTAGAAAGATTGAAATAAGAAACAAGCTACATCCAGGGCATCAGCCCTGGATATACCCAATATATTGATACATTTTTTGAATAGTTGATAAGAAAGTTAGTTAGAAAAGAAGAAGGCGACAATCTGCGTGATGCAGGTTGCCGCCTCGTTTTTATCTATCGCTTCATTTAGCTGAAAACATAATTGAAGAGCAGGAAGACGCTCAGAATATAGAGCGTAAGATTCAAATCCTTGAACTTACCCACCATCATCTTGATGAGCACATAACTCAGGATGCCGAGGCAGATGCCATCGGCGATGCTGTAGCAGAGCACCATCGTAATCATCGTGATGAAGGCAGGGAACGACTCGGAAATATCCTCCAACTCAATCTTCTTGAACGAATCAATCATCAATACACCCACCATTACCAGGGCACCACTGGTGGCTGCACTCGGAATCAGCAGGAAGATAGGAGCCAGGAAGATGCTCAGGATAAACATCAAACCCACAAAGAAAGATGTCAAGCCCGACTTACCGCCCTCGGCAACACCCGAAGCACTCTCCACATAAGTGGTAATGGTAGAGCTGCCCAGCAGGGCACCGGCTGTAGTACCGATGGCATCACTCATCATCGCCTCCTTCACACCAGGAATCTCACCCTTCTCATTCTCCTTGATACCCAACTTGGAAACCAATCCCAACACCGTTCCGATGGTATCGAAGATGTTGACAAGCAACAGGGAGAATACCACCATGAACATCTTTGGGGTAAAGAAGCCCGTGAAATCAAACTGGCAGAAGATAGGAGCGATGCTGTGAGGGGTAGATACCGGCATCCAGTTGTCAGAGAACTGGGTTACGCCCATCGGAATACCAATCAAGGTAGAGATGATGATGGCGATAAACAGGGAGCCCTTCACTCTTCTCGCCATCAGACAGCCACAGAGCAGGATGCTGATGAGACCCAGGATGCTGACTGGTGTAAACTTGCCGAGCTGAACGAAAGTATCAGCATTGGCAGTAATGATGCCCGCATTCTTCAAACCGATAAAGGCGATAAACATACCGATACCTGCCGAAATGGCGAATCGGAGGTTTTTCGGAATGCACTCCAATATCTTGTCACGGATATTGAGGAAAGTGATGGCAAGGAAGATGATACCCTCTACGAGCAATACTGCCAAAGCCTGCTGCCAGGTCAATCCCATCGCCTGACAAAGGGTGAAGGCGAAGAAGGCATTCAGTCCCATGCTGGGAGCCTGGGCAAAAGGCAGCTTTGCCATGAAAGCCAGCAGGAAGGTGGCGATGGCAGAAGCGATGGCTGTGGCAGTAAAGAGAGCCCCCTTGTCCATGCCTGTGGTGGCAAGGATGGTAGGGTTCACTGCCAGGATGTAACACATGGTCAAGAAGGTAGTCATACCAGCTATCAATTCCGTCTTGACCGTAGTAGTCTTCGGGTCGAAGCCCAATAATGCTTTTAATTTATTCATTTCTTATATTGCGATTGTTATTTCTCTTTTTTTCAATTTTTTCTCTTCCCCATTTCCACAACCCAATCCCATTGTTTTTTCGGGGCGAACAAAGATAAGAAAAAATAATGAGGAATGCCTTATTTTACATGTTTTTAACTACACAGAACGCCTTATTTTACAAGTTTCCGGATTTTAATATGCTGCCATATCATACAGAAGGCAAGCGACTGGTAAAAATCGGTATCAGCTTCGACATATCTTACTCCAGCGTCAGCCACCCATCTTCCGTCCAGTTGATTTTCTTCTGAACCAGGATGCTGGCACCATTCTTCGGCACGCTGTAACCATGGCAGAAGAAGAAATCGCCATCAGGGAAGGAGTAGGCAGAGCAATGACCCATCGCCTCATATTCCTTCTTGTCGCCTTCCAGCAGCAGGGTGCCACCGCCATTGCGCATATCCTTGCCTTCTTTATCCAAATAAGGACCAGCCACCTTCTTGCTTCTGCCTACAGCAACACGATAGGTACTCTTCATACCCTGGCAGCAGTAATCCCAACTGACGAAGAGATAGTAATAACCACCATGCTTCATGATGAAAGGAGCCTCGATGGCATTGGTGCCGGCATCACGGGAGGTAGGATTGGTAGGCACATCCATCTGATTGAGCGCATAACGGCGGGCAATGGTCTGAGGCTTGGCGCCCTTCTTCACATGCATCGTCTTCTTGTCTAAAGGAATAAGCTGGATACCATCCCAGAAAGAACCCCAGGTAAGCCAAGGCTTTCCCTTCTCATCAATCACAAAATTCGGATCAATGGCATTCCAGTTGTCTCTACCACCCTTTGAAGATATGAGGCAGCCCTCATCCTTCCATCCATCAGTATCGGCGAGCGAAACATTGCTGAGCAATCCGATGGCAGAAGTATTCTTACCAAAGGTAGAACAGGAATAAGCCATATACCACTTATTCTTATACTTGATGACATCCGGTGCCCAGGTATGACTTTCATATCCCGGCACACTATCATGGGTCCATGCAGGAAAAGCACCACGAGCCTCATCCTTCAATACACCCTGCGGATTCAGGGTCCAGTGCTGGCGGTCGGTAGAAGTCATCTGAGCCACTCCATGCCCCGTGCAGTAAAGATAGTACTTGCCATTCTCGTAAGCCATCACAGGATCGTGGACCATCGGTGAATCCACCACAACCGGCTGTGAAAGAGCCGTCTGCGCCTTTGCGGAAACGGCGGAAACGGCACAAGCCGCCATTAAGGGTATGGAGAGAACCCATACTCTTATATCTTTAATCAAAAAATTATTCATACGTCTTTTTGTTACTGTTTATAGGATTACTTACTAAGTTGAGTATTAAAAAAGGGAGCTGAATGCTTCACAGCTTAGCTCCCCTTATGACTGTTAAAAAACCGCAGATGCGGTCAAACTTAAAACTAACTAAAGATCTTAATTCTTCTTTCCCCAATAGCTTCTGTTGCCACTCACTCCCGAGTAAACGATGGTAACCTTGCGAGGACTTGCCTCCCAATCTACCTCACGCTGAACCTTCAGCTTGGTAGTACCGATGGTCAATGTGTTGGAAGAAGCATCGAAGCTCCATGCCTTGACATTGCTCCAGGCAGAACCACCCTCCATCACGCCATTACTGCTGAGCTTGAAGGTCTTGCTGGTCTTCTGCTTGCCATACTCATAAGAGAGTTCGATACCTTCCCAGGTTCCCTCCAGTTCGCTGGCGGTGATTTTCGCCTGTGGTACAGCTCCATAACGCTCAGGCATCACGACTGGCCATCCGTTGCTATCCCACTGAATAGAACGCACGCCACCCATCATGATGGCATTGCTGGCAACAATACCTGCAACATTGGCAGGCATACGCTGCTGGGAAACATAATACCAGTTGCCTGCACCATCATCAAATACGGCACAGTGGCTGATACCTACCCAACCGCTTCCTGCGCTGAACTTGTAAGGATGAGTCAGTACGGTAGGTTCCTCATTGGCACCCTTGGCAGCATCGGTAATCTTACCATTCATGGTCTCATACGGACCATCCACGTTCTTGGAACGGAGCACACGGGTATTGTAAGGAACATCCAGGGCATCGTAAGCAACGAAAAGATAATAATAGCCATCATGATATACAATCTCCGGAGCCTCGGAACCCTGCCAACGGTTATTCAACGTACGGGTAAAGATGGTCTTTCCGTAAGCAGCGATATCATCGGCTGTACCCCATGGGTTAGGCAAGGTAGCCTTGGTCTTACCCGTATTGGCATCAAGCTCCACAGCAGCGAAACCACTGTGCCATGAACCATATATCAGCCAATGCTTTCCTTCTGGAGTGATGATGTAAGTAGGGTCGATGGCATTATATTTGAAATAGCAGTTTGCCCAATCATTTGATTTTACCTTGAAATTCAATCCCTTGTCAGAAGCGTTGGTGATGACATATCCCTTATCTTCCCATTTGTTGGAAGCCGGATCGCTGGTCTCCATCAGTCCGATGAAGGCACGTTCACTCCAGGTTCCGTCACCATTGATGGTGCCAGGACAGGTGATGGCATAATACATACGGTAGAGATGGTCGTTGACCTTGCGCACGCATGGAGCCCAGAAGCCGAAGTCCAGGTCATTGGCGAAATAGCTGTCAGGACGTTCAGCCACTCCCATACCCTTGCGGAATTCATTGAGTTTTGTCTTTACCCAGGAAGGCAAGCCCACCATGGTGGCTCCTACAAATTCCCAATCTACAAGATTCTTGGAACGACGACAGAAGAAGTGTCCGTGCTTGTTGCTGTTGCGGATATCCTTCTGATGTTCATTGCCATAGCTGGCATCAGTCTGATACATATAATAATATCCATCAGATGCCTTCACCACCGTAGGATCGTGCATATTGGCAAGATTCCACTTCGAGCGCTGTGTCCAGGCAGCCACCGATGTATAATTATCATTATAGGTAGGACATTTGTAATTAGCCAGTTCCTCTGCTGTCTGATCACCAGGAGTTGGTGTAGGGGTTGGAGTCGGTGTAGGAGTTGGAGTTGGATTCACAGGAATCTCCGGATCATCACTGCTACTGCTGCATCCTACCGCCAGCGTACAAGCCAGCAAAAGGGCAAATATATGAAGCTTTTTCATTTTTCTTTTCGTTTAGTTAGTTTTATGATCTTCTTTTTCTGAAAAAAGGCAGACCTATGGGAATGTGTTTCCGCATAGGTCATGCCTTTATTGTTTTCAAATATCTACATGAACCACGTTTTATGTTTTATCTGCGGTGAGCACGTGTATAGTGCTTGCGGGCAGAAGAAGCTGCATTAAACTTCAAGTGGCTGCTATCAACGGTGAAGGCTACATTCAAATCGCTAGGATTAATGGTGTTGATACCCAAGTAGCTCTGGGTAGTCACGCTACCATCATTACCTGTAACGATGGCCTGAATATCGGCAGTACCATTGTTACAGTTGGTTACGAACAGCTTCACCTTTGCACCGTTCATGGTTGCGAGCCAGGTAGCCAAATCACCCTGTGTTCCGATAGGAGTACAAGCTGCATAACCATCACCCCAGCCATAGTTATCGGCACGAACCACTGCATATTCTGCCAGATCTGCCTTGCGGAGGATGACAACATAGTTGTTCCAGTTGTTTGCACCGCTAGAATAGTTGGTGAAGTTGAACTCGAATGTCTCACCAGCAGGAATCTTCATATCATTTGTAAATTCTGTCCACCAGGCAGTAGAGCAGTCCGCTGCACCAAGAGAAACTGGACTTGGAGTAACCGCCTTGACAGCAGACTTAGCCACATTTACTTCTACGGTAGCAGTACGGCCATTCTCTGTAGTGATAGTCACCTCGTGCTTACCCGCAGTAGCAGGGATTCTTGAGAATGTCAACTTAGAGTTATCGAGAACCGCATCCTCGCCTTCCACATACTTGGCAGTAACCTCCATACCTGTAGGATCGAAAGCCAAGGTGTGGTCAACGCCCTCAAGAGCAGAAGAGTTGAAGAAGTAGTAATTGGTATGTTCAGGAGCCTTGGTTACGGTAATGCTCTTAATACCAGCCACAACGCTGAACTTAGCATTGGCACTGATGGTCTTATCAGCAGCCTTGCCCAAAAGGGTCTTGTTCAATGTTGCAACAACATACTTCTCTCCCACCGTCTCCATATCAGGAACAACGATGAATTCAAGATCACTGGCAGGAACTTCCTTGACAGCGCCATCAGAGTAAGTAACCTTCGCCTTCAATGTAGAAGTGAATTCCTTCACAGAAGTTCCCTTGTCAACTTCGGCTGGAACATCAAGCAATTCCATTGACTCAGGCTGCTGATCCTTTACATCAGCCACATCCATCTCTGCCTTGTCGAATACATAGTGACAACCATCGGTAGTGAAGTCGAGATAGAGGTCTGCACTCTCAACTGGAATACCCAGATATTTCTGGGTAGAAGTCAATCCTTCAGTACCGGTAACCTCAGCTACAACATCTGCTGTATTATCACCATAGTTGGTTACGGTTACGGTTACCTTGGCACCATTCATCTGAGCCAGCCATGCTCCCCAATCATCTGATGCCGAGTTACTATGGGTAATAAGAGGACCACCATTTCCACCAACAGCATCACCCCAACAATAATCATCAGAACGCATTACTGCATACTCTGTCTTATCAGCCTTGCGAAGTACTACAACATAGTTGTTATAGTTATTTGCACCAGAAGTATAGTTGGTAAATGTCGTAGAATAAGACTTATTACTTTCAATCTTGACATCAGCATCCAGGTGAGATGTCCACCAGGCATCGCTATTATCAGTTGCACCAAGGGTAGTTGGCGAGATGGTAGGCGCAGTACCCTTGTTGCTATTGGCGATTGAATCTATCTTTTCAGAAAGCCAATCAGGTCCATTGACACTAAACATGTCACTTCCCTCGCATCCTGTCAATGCTGTCAAAGCCATTGCTGCCACGCAGAAGACAGATGCTATTTTATTTAGGTGTTTCATATTTTATATATTCTATATTGTAAATATATGATTTTTAGGTTATCTCATGGGCAGGAGATGCTGCACCATGAGATAAGCCATATTGTTATTTGCCCAAGTTTACTACTGGGTGAACTGTCCAACCTCTTCCGAAGAAATCAGTAGAGTTGTCTGTATTGGTATTCGCAGAGTTACCAGTCAGGTTAGGGTTGTCGTTCAACAAGCCCTGATAGATTGGCAGGAACTCATGACCCGGTACGTATGTAACGTAAGAACTCTTCACCTCAGGATCAACACCTACCAAAGAGTAGCTGACTGCTTCCTTAGCCTTGTATGGAGAACGGCGGAAAGTTCCGTGTTCCTTCAACTGAGCCAAACGACCCTGATCATAGAAGAATCCCCAACGAATCAAATCGTAACCACGACCATACTCGCAACCGAACTCCTTAGGACGCTCTACATTGGCAATCTGCTCGAAGAGCTTATCCTTGCTATTGAAGTCTGAAAGCTTCAAGTCTGCCAGGTTAGCACGCTCACGAACCTGGTTAATCCAGTCGATAGCCTGCTGTGTTGGACCATTCACCTCGTTCTCGCACTCTGCTGCACGGAGCAACACGTCTGAGTAACGCATCATACGGAGGTTGATACCGCAATGCAAACCTGTTGTCACTGTACTGTAAAGATTGGTACGGAAGTTAGTCCACTTAGCGATAGGAAGACCTCCATAGTTGTTATTCGTTACAACTGTATCATTAGGAGTCATCTGGGTGGTATAAGCCACGTTGCCATTTTCGAATCCTTCCCAATCACTCTCGTAAGTACCGATGGTCCAATAGAGTCGTGGATCCAACTTACCTGCTGTGGTTCGCTCCTGCTTGAAGAGGTTGTACAACCATGGAGATGCAGAAAGGTCTGCCCATCCACCGAATCTACCTGGAGCGAAGTTAGACTCTACGGCATGACCCTGTGTAGCGTTAGGACTGGTATTGACTGGAGTCCACTCATCATCCACACCCTGTGAACCATAGTCGAGATACTGAATCTCGAAGAGGCTCTCGGCATTATTCTCGTAAGCAGAACCCTCACGGAAGTTGTCGCCATAGTTAGCCATCAGCTTGTAAGAGCCATACTTCTTATTCATGATGTCCTTGAGTACGGTGAGCGCATCGCTATACTTATGGCGCTGCATCAGAGTACGGGCATAGTAACCGGCAGCGGCACCGCAGGTAGCACGACCCTTTGCCCACTCGCCACCAGCATCACGGGAAGGAAGAAGTGTCATCGCCTCTGAGAAGTCCTTCTCCACCTGATCGAGCACATCATCGTAGGTACTGTTCTTGCCATAGAGACCATCCAGAGAAGAATAGTTGGCATAATCAGTAATCAGCGCAGGATTCTGGTAATATCCTGCCAATGTATAGTATGAATAACCGCGGAGGAAGAGAGCCTGTCCCTTGATGCGCTTCATGCTTTCGCTGAGCGAAGCATCATCACCTGTGGTACGTGAAAGGATGAAGTTACATACATTAATAGTATAGTAAGCCTCACGCCAAGGCCACATGGAGATTTCATCTGTCACTGGGTCGTCCATGTCATCGAAAGGCATGTACCATACCTGTGATGAGTTCCATACCTCATCGCCACGTGTCACATCGAGGGTATAACCCACACGTGCCGAAGAACCTTCCATACGAATATGGTTGTATGCTGCAATAACGCACTCTTCCAGATCATCAGCATTGAAACCGAAGGTTCCGGTGGTCTGCTGGTTAGGATTGGTAACATCCAACTTGTCCTCGCATGAGGTGGTAGCCATAGCACCGAGGCCAAGGAAGAGAGCTAATGATAATTTATATAGTTTCATATCAAATGTTCTTTTAAATAATGATTCTTATTCTTGTCTATTCTCATTATTAGAATGTGAAATGGAGACCACACATAAACGTTCTGGCACTTGGGAAAGAGCAGAAGTTGTAACCTGGGGTAAAGGTTCCGCCGGCGTAGTCCACATTATATCCATGATAGCCTGTGAAGGTGTAGAGGTTCTGTGCTGATACATAGAGACGTACACCACTGACATATCCACCAAACCACTTGTCTGGGAAGTTGTAGCCCAATTCTACGTTGGCAATCTTCCAGTAAGCAGCATTCTGAATCTTGCGAGAGCTGAAGAGGTCGTTCCATGCCAATGTTGCATTGTTGGCAGCGTAGGTACGTGGAACACTTGAAAGGTAGGTACCATCCTCTGACCAGCGGTTGGCATCCAGCATGCCTACTTCCTTGTTACCATAGCCGTAGCAAGAGTTCAAGCTATTATAGATATCATCTGATACATGATAGTTCAATACTCCGTAGGTAGAAATGTTGAGGTCGAATCCCTTATACTCCATGTGGGTGCTCAAACCGAAGTTCACCTTTGGAAGACCACTGCCCAATACGGTCTGGTCGTATGCATCGATTACACCATCAGGAGTTCCTTCTGGACCAGAAATATCCTTATAGAGGCAATCACCTACATTAGCACCCTGCTGGGTAGCGTGACCATCGAGATCAGCCTGTGTACGGGCGATTCCCTCGTAAACCCAACCATAGAACTGACCGATCTCCTGACCTACGTAGGTAGCGTATGCACCAGAGATGTAAGAGTCCTTACCGATACCCAGAGAAGTTACCTTGTTCTTCAAGGTACTCAAGTTGGCACTGATGTCATACTTGAAGGCGTGGTCACGGTTGCGATAGGTTGCGCTGAACTCGAAACCACTGTTCTCCATAGAGGCAGCGTTCATGGTTACAGAGGTGTTGGATACACCAGTCTGTGCAGGAACAGGAACAGAGTAAAGCAAGTCTTCTGACTTGTTCTTATACCACTCGGCTGTGAACTCCAGGCGGTTGTTGAACATCGCGAGGTCGATACCCACGTTGGTGGTCTTCTTCTTCTCCCATGCGATATCGTTGTTCACGAAGGTAGAAACGGCAGAACCGGTTACAGGACTGTTGCCGAAGCTGTAAGTCATGTTGTTACGGTTCATGGTAGCCATATACTGGTACTCACCGATGTTCTCGTTACCGAGCTCACCATAGCTGGCACGAATCTTGAACATGTTAACGATGTCGCGGCTGATTGGGAAGAACTTTTCCTTATCGAAGCGCCAGCCCAAAGATACAGATGGGAAGGTTGCCCAACGGATGTTCTTGCTCAAGCGGGAGCTACCATCACGACGTACTACTGCAGAAATCAGGTACTTCTCATCATAGTTGTAGTTCAAACGGCCTACGTATGATGCCAGACTATGCTTATACTCGTATGACTCTGAGTAAGTGTTCTTGGCATTCTGAAGCTGGAGGAAGTAAGGCTCTGTGAAGTTGATACCCCAACCTGTCAAGAGGTTGGTGTTCTCTTCCTCGTAAGTCATACCAGCGAGCAGGTTGATGTTGTGCTTACCGATTGTTCCATTGTAGGTAATGGTATTCTCAACCAAGGCGTCGCTGTAGTTGCGTGAACCCTTGGTAAGGCGCTCATTCTCCTTGGCAAGATATACACGGTTGCTCTGAATCCAGGAAGGAATCCAGGTCTTATCCTTTGCCTCTGTCTTGCTGTAAGAGAGGTTTACATTATAGTGAAGACCATGGTTCTTGCTCTTGATGCCTACCATACCCAACAAATCTACGTCGGCAGAAGCGGTACCTACGAAGCGGTCAACCAAGGTGTTGCGCTGCAGGAGGTTATTAACCAGCAATGGGTTAGAAGCAGAGATATCACCATGTACGCTGTCATAGTAAACACCATAACCGTATGCATCGTAGCGATAACCGTTGGCAGCACCTACCTTGTCATCGAGAACCCATGTTGAGTTATCGTAAGCCTTGATGGTTGGCTGCATCAGAAGTGTACCACGGAGCACGTTGGTTACATCACCATAAAGACCCTGGACATACTCTGAGGCATTCGAAAGACCCATGTTGTCCTGGTTGGAATGAGAATAAACCATGCTGGTGCGGAATTTCACGAACTTGGTGTCCATGGTGTTGTTCACACGGGCTGTATAACGCTCGTAGTTAGGACCTGCACCCTGCAATGTACCTTTCTGGTTATAGTAGTCGAGAGATACATTATAAGTACTGTGTGAGCTACCACCGCTGAGGGCTACGTTGTGATTCTGGCGGATACCGGTCTTGAACACCTCATCGAACCAATTTGTGTTGGTTGCATCCTGGAAGTGATACTTGCCATCCTCGCCCATCTTGTAACCACCAGGCAGAGGAGTATTGGAGTTAGAACAAGCCTGACCCAGGTAGTTGCTATACTGGTCGGCGTTCATCACGTCATAAACATCGCCAGGAATCTGGTCAACACCGAAGTAACCAGAGTAGTTCACCTTCAGAGGCTGGTCTTTCTTACCATTCTTGGTAGTGATGATAACGACACCATTAGCTGCACGAGAACCATAGATGGCACCCGCAGAAGCATCCTTCAAGATCTGGATGGTCTCAATATCATTAGGAGAGAAATCACGGATAGTGGTACCCATTGGCACACCATCGATGACATAAAGAGGAGCAGTGCTACCGAAAGAACCGATACCACGGATACGTACGCTTGGGTCGGCACCTGGCTGACCATCGGATGTAATCTGCACACCAGCTACCTTACCTTCGAGCATAGTAGAGATGTTGGAGTTAGACACCTTCTTCATCTCCTCAGCATTGACAATAGCTACAGAACCGGTAAGGTCTGCCTTCTTCTGGGTACCATAACCCACTACGACAACCTGATCGAGCAACTGGTTGTCTGAAGAAAGCTGGATAGGTTCGAGGATCGCACGGCCGCGAACGGCAATCTGGCGCTCCTTGAAGCCCAAATAGCTAACCAAAAGAGTAGCGTTAGCTTTTACTTTGATCTCGAAGTTACCATCGAGGTCAGTTACAGCACCGGTCTTGACATCCTTGGTCTTCACTGTTGCACCAATCAGAGGTTCACCCTGATCATCTACAACCTGTCCCTTGACTGTAATCACCTGATCCTGTGCTACAGCGGCCATAGCGGTCATCGGGGTTACGAAAGAAGCACCACCGACAGCTCCTAGGCATAGCATCATAGAGAATAATTGTTTCCTCATTGCTTAAAACTTTTTAGGTTTATGATTTTGTTTATTCTAATTTTCTATGGTTTGTTAATTTTCAAACGGTTTGTTTGTTACTGCAAATCGGTTTGATCGTTAATTTTCGGTGGCAAAAGTACAATTAATCACTATTAAGCAGGTGGACAAACGTAAATAATAGGTGGACAAAATGCGTAATCTGCCGATTTTTACATAATTTACGCACTTTTCCACCATTTATACAACCTCATAGGTGAATTTAACAAAAAGGAACAAAAAACTAGATAAGCTAACATACAAACAAAAAATCGCTTGACGCAGGTCAAGCGATTTGATATAAATACATACTCATTATTTCATTTCCTTCTCGAGAGATTCCTTGAAAGCGGAAGGTGATTCACCATACTGCTTGGTAAAGCAACGGGTAAAATACTTCGGATCATTGAAGCCCACACGATAGGCTATTTCCGTGATGTTCCGGTTTGCCACTTTTTCTGTAATCATCTTCTTCGCGATGTCGAGACGATAGTTGCGGATAAACTGGGCGGTAGGCTGACCAGCCTCAGCATTCAGCATCTTACTGAGCACACTGCGGTTCATCCGCATTTCATCAGCCAACTCCTGCACACCGAACTCCGAGTTATCGTAGTTCTTCTCCATCACCTCCATCACGATATCCATAAACGGACGCTCCTTTTCGGCTACCTGTTTTCTGTCAGCCTCTATCGACTTCTTCTGACTATCCTGATAACGCTTCTGGTTCTCCAGAATCATCTGGATGCGACTCTGCAACTTGCCCGGTTCATCACTATCCTTCAGAGCAGCCTCTATCGGACGATAGAGTTCCTCCACCTCGCGTTCGCGCATCTTCTCCAGTCTGCTGGTATAGATGTAGAGCAGGAAGGCGATGAAGGCTATCACCATCAAGGAGACAAACCACCAGCTCTTCCAGAAATAAGGAGTAACTACAACTTTCACGGAGATAGTCTGCTCCTTATCGGAATCGAAGGAAGGTATATACTTCACTTCAAACTGATAGCTGCCCGCAGGCAAGGTAGAATAGCGCACACTATGTTGTCCCGGTTTGAGCTGAACCCAATCGTTCTCATATCCCTTCATGCGATAGAGATATCCCCCCTGACTCTCGCTGCCATAGTTCAAGGCTGAAAAGAAGATCGTAAACGACTTGTCGCTCTCATGGATGCACAACCTTTTGGCAATGGATATATCATCGTCCAGATAATCACTGCCGGCAAACACCGGCTGGTTATCTACCAGAAGTTCGGTAAAGCGTAGTCTGGCTGAGTTATGAACCGCATGGTTCACACCCGTAACCGCCATCAATCCCTCATCGGTACCCAGGTAAATCTTACCCTTGGCATCACGGATGGCACCATTGAAATAGAACTGCGAACTGAGCAGTCCGTCCTCACGGGAATAACTACTGAAGGTCTCGGTCTTCGGATTGAAGATGGAGAGTCCATTATCCGTGGCTATCCATAACATA
>ERZ506929.414-NODE-414-length-18698-cov-5.150190_pt1 | contig 18698 bp, 16 predicted proteins | sample MGYA00513173_ERZ506929 | MGnify/ENA metagenome assembly ERZ506929 | reverse complement strand
ACAAAAAAGTTTGCAAAAGTATATACTTTTAGGCTTTAAATTGACTAAAATCAAGCAAGAGGGCATTTTTTAAGGGTATAAAGCACCAAAATGAAGGTTTGATTGCTTATTTCCTATTTCTCCAGCGCCATCCTCGCCTCTTGCAGAACTCCGTCCAGGAAGCTGTCCGAGTTGACTTTCTTCAACGTATTCTTCATTTCATCGATGTTGGATATGCAGGTTTTCTTCTCGTTATCGGTGAGCAATTTATTATGCTCCTTACACAGACGCGCTATCTTCACCACTATACCGGTCTGCAGAGTCTTTGCATCGGCATCCTTTATGGCGTCGAGGAAAGCAACACGCAGATTGCCGAACATGAGCATAAAGTCGATATCGGTCTTTACGTCATTCGTCACCTCAGACAATGGATGCGACTTTACAACTCTCACGTTGCCTTCGTCATCATACGTGGTTGTAGTCACCCTATTGTCATCTATGACAGTCTGCGTGCGCCGTGTCATACTCTTCGGCAATGAATCGAATTTGAATTTTGAATTACCATCCAACTTCAACTCGTTGAGACGAGCCGGTATCACGCCATATATATGATAGTAATAACAATGATACTTGTTGTTCTCATTAAACCAGATAGCAAGATAAGCATGGCGGCGCATAGGGTCGGCAGCGTCCTTAAAGCACATACCATAATATATATGTGACTTGTGCGCACCGAGCTCTACGCTGTATTCATTGGTGGCTCCATAGGCGTAAATACGGTTATCTGTGAGCGAAGAACTGCAGCCCGGCTTCTTTATGAACACATCATAGGCATTCGCCTTTTCAAGAAGCAATTGTTTCTCTATTTGTGCAAACAACTTCTTCTTTTTTGTCGGAATGGTGAATTCCGTGAACTTGCAATAGCTTGGAGCGCTATCCAGACAAACGACATTATAGTCGGTGTTTGCGAGAATCTCTACGGAAGGATCATGCAACACAATCCTGAAAACCTTTTCGATGTTACTCTGTGCGGAAGCCGCAAATGTCTGCAACATCAATATTGCCATTATTAAAATCTGTCTCATACATTATATATTTATAGGGTTTTGTTTTTATTCGATGTATTTCGTGGATTATTGTGTAATGCCATTGCCCGTGTCTTCTGCCTCTGACTCGTCAGCATCATACTCGTCAGCCTCAAACATCTCCATAGCCTGAAGCTCAAGCTGACCAATCTCTGCCGACTGATTTGCATTTATTGCATGCAGCAGAATGTCTGCCTGACGCACAGCCTTCTCTATATCGGCGCTGTCAGCAGGCATAGTTGCGTCCTTGTCAGCATCAGCCAAATACACCTTCGGCGGTCTTGGCTGCCAGTAAGGACGAAGCGCCTTACGCATACGCAGTTTCTCAGGCTGCTGCTTCACGCTATCTGCCACAATACGCGGCTGTTCGGCTGAAATGCTGTCAGCAATAGAATCTGCCGGAATAAGCCTGCCTGTCTGCTGAGCCAACGGCTGGACTGACTGCGTATAGTCAGGGAGCAATGCCGAAACCGCGAACATGAGCGAAGCCACTGCAGCAGCCGATGCCACCCACAGAGCAACCTTGCGAAGCGTGAAGCACTGCTTAGCATCAGCCGCAGCTTCCTCCTGTTGATCTTTAGCAACCGTTTCGGAAGCAAACATGCCGAACATCTCCTTATACGTTCTCCAGTCGTCGGCGGATATGGCGTCAGGACGGTCGGCATCAGTAGCCCTACCGAAGAACTCAGCCAAGGCTGTTTCCTCTTCAACGGTGGTGGCGCCTTCCATATAACGCTTCAGAAGTGATATGATTTGTCGGTCTGTCATATTTTGTTCCTTTCCTTTATCTGTTTGAATAATTTTCGTCGTGCCGATGACAGCACAGTTGCCACAGAATCCTTACTGATACCCAATATTGCGGCAATCTGCTCATTGGTGCGGCGTTCTGTCTGGCGTAGGTGCATCACCTGCATCTCTCTCGGCGGCAAATGTTCGATGCGCAGCCTTAGCCATTGCTCATCCTCCTTCCATTCGAGCTGGCTTTCTGGAGTGGCGCCGTCAGGCTCCTGCTGCAGCAGCCAGGATGTGTGCGCCTCATCACCGCTTATGCTCGTCTGGCGTCTCCGTCGCAACATATCGATGGCCACATTGCGGGCGACGACGGCGGCAAGACGAGCGGCATGGGCTGTGTCGCGGAGAGAGTCGTGCACAGCCCAAAGCCTAAGCATCGCGTCGCTTGCCGCATCGTCCGCGTCATCGGCACACGCAAGATAGCGACGGGCATAACCTTGAGCTATGTTGCGCAGCTGTGGCGACATCTGTTCAAACTGTAGTTGGTCCACGGTTGTAGATATTCGTTAGCTATATTCTATTTTTATTTTTACAAGCATTAGCGTCGGGGCGACATCCTTACGGACGAGCGTTGATAACGCCGTCGGGTGAGTCCTGTCTGCGCGAATTATAAGTATTGCCTACATTCACATTACGTCCCAAATCAATCAGCTTATCGTACTTCAACATACTGTCGTTCAGAGTGCCCGACCCAATCACCGTATTCTTGTAGCTGCCAACCTTACCCGAAACGGAAATACCTCCTGATCCTGTAAGCACACAATTCAAGTTATCTGCCTTGCCAATCCGACTGGTGATTGTGCCCGAACCGTTCATCGTCAGTCCCACATAATCAGCCTTCACATCATCGATAAAAATTCTGCCCGAACCAGCATTGTTAAAGTTAGCATGGTCGGCTACGACTTGACTTACGGCAATCTTGCCCGAACCAGCCTGATTGAACGTAACAGCCGTCGACTTCATCTTGCCAACAACAAGCTGTCCGCTGCCAGCAACATTAAACACACTCACGTCCGGCGCCTTTACCTCTAAAATAACATCACACTTCTTCGACGACTCTGAAGTATCGACATACACATTGCCTATCATATTGCCTGTCTTCGATATGTTCAGATCAGAGCCGTTGCTCCCTACCTTAATCTGATTGAAAGCGGCAGCATCGCCCACAAGACAAACTTCATACGTACTGCCCTGCTCATACACCACCTCAATGGAGCCCATGACGTTAACCACGTTGAAAGGTTTTACGTCCAACTTCTTCTTGCTCTTCTCTGTTCCGTACACCGACGTAGCAAGCATAAACATCGCAGCCGTCAACATCAAAACAAACTTTCTCATAAGATTATCTCCTTTTAAATCTGATTACACATTATATATATGTATAAGAGATCACCGAACCCATGGCTTCAGTTCTCAGTCCCTTATATAAACAATAACGTAAAGACAGGAATTTCTAAATATCCCCAAATCGCATTTAACATATATTTAACATTTGAGAATTAATAAAAACTCAATTTGAACAGAACAAGCAAGACTTTGCTTTGCAGCTATCAATTATTTATATTAACTTTGTAAACAACAACATACTAATTCGGTTTTATTTAAAACTCTTACACACAAACAATGAAATCATTAAAAGAGCTATACAGAATAGGTAAGGGTCCTTCGAGCAGCCATACGATGGGTCCTCAGAAAGCTGCACAGACATTCGCTTCGCACAACAAAGATGCAGCAGCCTTTGAGGTGACGCTATACGGCAGCCTTGCAGCCACGGGCAGAGGTCACATGACTGACGTTGCCATTGACGAAGTGCTGCGCCCTATTGCTCCGTTGCGCATCGAGTGGCAGCCCCGCGTGTTCCTGCCCTTCCATCCCAACGGCATGAAGTTCGTGGCGTTCGACAAGGACAAGAACAAGACGAACGAATGGATATGCTACAGCGTCGGTGGCGGTGCCCTTTCCGAAGGCGAGAACAGCCGTTGGCTCAACAACCTGCGCAATGTGTATCAGAAGAACACCCTCACCGACATCCAGAAATGGTGCGAAGAGAACGGCAGAGGATATTGGGAGTACGTCAACGAGTGTGAGGAAGAGGATATCTGGGACTATCTTATGGAGGTGTGGCGTGCCATGCAGGAGAGCGTGGAGCGTGGCATCGACCATGAGGGAGCGCTCCCCGGTCCGCTCAACCTGCCGCGCAAGGGTCCTATCTATTACGTGAAGGCAAGCGGATACAAGCAGTCGCTCCAGTCACGCGCCCTGGTTTACGCCTACGCCCTCTCCGTCAGCGAGGAGAATGCGTCCGGCGGCACCATAGTGACAGCGCCCACCTGTGGATCGTGCGGTGTCCTGCCCGCCGTGCTCTATCACCTGGCAAAGGGACATAAATTCAGCGACACCCGCATCCTGCACGCCTTGGCCACTGCCGGCATCTTCGGCAACGTCGTTAAGACCAACGCCTCCATCTCAGGCGCCGACGTAGGTTGTCAGGGCGAGGTGGGCGTAGCCTGCGCCATGGCATCCGCCGCAGCCTGCCAGCTGTTCGGCGGCAGCCCGTCGCAGATTGAGTATGCAGCGGAGATGGGACTGGAACACCACCTCGGCATGACCTGCGACCCCGTTTGCGGTCTCGTCCAGATTCCCTGTATCGAGCGCAACGCCTTCGCAGCCACACGCGCCCTTGACGCCAACCTGTACGCTTCCTTCTCTGACGGCACACACACCGTATCGTTCGACCGCGTGGTGAAGGTGATGAAGCAGACAGGCCATGACCTCCCGTCGCTCTATAAGGAGACGAGCGAGGGCGGCCTTGCAAGAGCGTACGAGATGCACCTCAAGCAGAAAAAAGAAAACAAGAAAATCTAAAACACAAGCATAAATGGATACAGACAATGAAATAACAGACGCAACGCCCCTTGTTGACTTTGCCAACAAAGTGGAAGACAAGTCGAAGAACATCATTAAGGTTGTCGGAGTAGGCGGCGGCGGATGTAACGCCGTCGGCAACATGTACAAGGAAGGTATCGTCAATGTTACGTTCGCCGTCTGTAACACTGACACACAGGCACTTGCCAAGTCGGAAGTGCCCGTGAAGATTCCTCTCGGCGAACTCGGAGCCGGCGGCGATCCGTCCGTCGGCCTTGAGGAAGCACGCAAACACACGGACGAGATAAAGCAGATGCTCAGCGACGGCACGAAGATGGTGTTCGTGACAGCGGGCATGGGAGGCGGAACCGGAACCGGTGCCGCCCCGTTCATCGCAGGCATAGCCAAGTCGATGGATCTGCTGACCATCGGCGTGGTCACCATCCCCTTCTTCTTCGAGAAGCGTCTGAAAATCATAAAGGCGCTGAAGGGTGTGGAGGAGATGCGCAAGAACGTGGATGCGCTGCTCGTCATCAACAATGAACGCATCTGCGACATCTACGCCAACTCGGACATGAGCGTTAAGGAATCGTTCAAGCATGCCGACCAGATACTCTGCGATGCCACGAAGAGCATCTCAGAACTTATCACCATCAACGGCACCATCAACCTTGACTTCCGCGACATCGAGACCACAATGCGCGGTGGCGGCGGTGCGATAATGGCGATAGGACGTGCCTCGGGCGAGCTGCGTGTGGAGAAAGCCATCATCGACGCCCTGGACTCTCCCCTACTCTACGGCAACAACATCTCACGCGCCAAGCGACTCCTCTTCAACATCTACACCAGCGAGAAGCATCCGTTGCTCGTGAAGGAAATGAAGGAAGTTGACTCGTTCATGGACGCCCTCAATCCGAACATCGAAGTGATAAACGGCATCAGCGACGACAACTCACTGGACGCTGACGCCAAGGTAACGATTCTTGCCACCGGCTTCGATGATGACTTCGAGACGGAGAAGGTGCCCAAGGACGCTGTAGGCAGCGACGAATACTTCAACAACCTCGTAGCCAAGCTATATAAACCCTACAAGAAGAAGTCGTGGTCGATAAATACTGACGCCTTCAAGGATGAGGAGCCAGCCTCATCAGACGTAAAGAAGGAGAACGAGACAAAAACGGAGATGCCGCCTCTGCACATCATAACCGAAGCTCCGGAGGACGACAAGCAAGACGACATCCACGAGTCTCACGAAAGCCCTCAAAGACCTCACCACACCCCATCATTCCTCGACCGGGCAAAGAACATTCTGGAGAAACAGATTACGTCGCTGATGCAGGATTAGCGAAAATTGCCGTTTTTTATCCATTATACTACATCGTAGTGGATAAAAAACGGCTTTTTTATCCACTACAGCGTATTTATTGGATAAAAAGAGGGAGATAAACAAGGACTGAATAATTAATGCAGCATTATGATAGAAAAATACATAAATCCACATACAGAAAGTGAACTGAAGCTATATGAAGATAGCGTCAATGCATATCGCGATATAGTCAATGCCATAAGAACGGCAGAGAAGAAGAAATTTGCGGAAGGACGCGCAGAAGGTATAGCGGAAGGACGTGCGGAAGGTCGTGCGGAAGGTCGTGCAGAAGGACGTGCGGAAGGTCGTGCGGAAGTTGCAAGAAAAATGCTTGACAAGGGCATGTCTGCTGAACTTGTTGCAGAAATGACAGGATTACCACTTGAGGAGGTATATAGTTTGAAGCAGTAAAATATTATACATCAGGTCTCAAGCGAACTTTTTTCCAACGGATACAATACAAATATCGTACAAAACGGTAAAAACCTGTTACAAAATAAAAATTGATTCTGGAGATTTTCAAAAACCTTTTCAGGCGTTTTTGCCGTCAGCAAAGCCTCTTGAACTATCAACAAGCAATGCCCCATCCTCCTAATAGAGCCCCTTTTACGGTGCCAAACTTCTTGTCTTGCACGCCAATAGTGCCACTATCAGACCGCAATAGTGCCACTATTGCACCCTTAAACAGCCACTTTAACACGCCCATAATTTACGTCCTCCACCCACTAACCGCATAACTCACTGTATAAAAGCAACATAGCCTCAACCTCTCAAAACTCAAGAATTTCGAGCCAAAGATTTTGTTGTGCGCTGAGCTCGCAGTTTTGAGCGTTAGAAATGCAAATATTGTCATGCTATATCGACGTAAACCCTTCATAATAAATATAAAAAAATTGCAGATATAAGTACTAATTCTACTTGTTTTTCGTTTTATAGATATGGAACAGAAACATCACTATACTGGCTTGACTGACGGTCAGGTGACAGAAAGTCGCAGAAAGAACGGGGCTAACGTATTGACGCCGCCGGAGAAGGAACCTCTCTGGAAACAGTTCTTGGAGAAGTTCGGCGACCCGCTCATCATCATCCTGATGATTGCCGGTGCATTGTCGATAGGTATATCATGCTATGAATACTTCGGACTCGGACAGGGAGCTAAAGTATTCTTTGAACCGGTAGGCATATTCGTTGCCATTTTGCTTGCAACGGGACTTGCCTTCTATTTTGAATTGCAGGCAGACAAGGAGTTCACCATTCTTAATCAGGTGAACGATGACGAACCGGTGGAGGTGATACGCAATGGCAACATTACGCAGATTCCACGTAAGGACATAGTTGTCGGCGACATCGTCATTCTCAATACCGGCGAGGAGGTACCGGCTGACAGCGAACTGATGGAGGCCACGTCGTTGCACATGGACGAATCTACATTGACGGGCGAACCGATGTGCCTGAAGAGCGTGGACGAGAAAGACTTCGACAAGGCTGCCACCTACCCCACCAATCATGTGATGAAAGGTACGAAGGTAATGGAAGGCCATGGCATCTGCCGTGTACGGGCCGTAGGCGACAAGACCGAACAGGGCAAGGTGTTTGAGGCAGTACAGATAGACGACAGCGTGAAAACTCCGCTCAATGAGCAGCTTGACGGATTGGGCAAGTGGATAACCTGGATAAGCTATGCCATTGGAGCCTTGATTGTTTTGGGACGTATAATAATGTATTTCGTCAGCAACGGCACGGACTGCTTCGGTTCGATGGAAGAGGTGGCGCCGTTCATAGCATACGTTCTTCAGACATTGATGATTGCCGTGACGCTGGTGGTGGTGGCTGTGCCGGAGGGACTGCCGATGGCCGTTACCTTGAGCTTGGCTTACAGCATGCGCCGCATGCTTAAGACCAACAACCTTGTAAGAAAGATGCATGCCTGTGAGACGATGGGAGCCACCACCGTTATCTGCACGGACAAGACGGGAACGCTGACGCAGAATCTGATGAGCGTGGACGAAATGAAGGTGTATGGCGATACGCCGAAAGAGGTGCTGGATGAGGGCATTGCCGTTAACTCTACGGCTTCCATAGATTTCTCTGACAAGAGTAAGCCGCAGATTCTCGGCAATCCTACGGAAGGCGCTCTGCTTCTTTGGCTGAACAAGGAGGGCGTGGACTATCGTCGTGTGCGTGAGAGCGTGAAGACTGTTGCGGAGGTGCCGTTCTCTACGGAGCGCAAGTATATGGCAACCATAGTAGAGTCTGTAGCCATGAAAGGCAGGAAGGTGCTTTATGTGAAAGGTGCTCCTGAGATTGTGTTCGGCCTTTGCAAAGAGACGTCTGTAAGTAAGGAGGACGTAGACAAGCAACTGACAGAATATCAGAACCGTGCCATGCGCACGCTTGGCTTTGCCTATCAGATACTGAACGACGGCGACAAGGCGCTTGACGGCAACAGGATTGTTGCAGACAGGCTCTGCTTCATCGGAGTGGCTGCCATTGCTGACCCCGTAAGAGAGGACGTTCCTGCTGCGGTTAAGGAATGCGTGGATGCAGGCATCAGCGTGAAGATTGTCACGGGTGACACATCTGGTACGGCAAAGGAAATAGCACGTCAGATAGGTCTTTGGGATGACGCGAAGGACACGGAGCGCAACATCATCACCGGTCCGGAGTTTGCGGCATTGTCGGATGCGGAGCTCGAGGAGCGCATCCTTGACCTGAAGATTATCTCACGCGCACGTCCTATGGACAAGAAACGCCTGGTGGAGACCTTGGAGAAGAAGAATCAGGTGGTTGCCGTAACGGGTGACGGCACCAACGACGCACCTGCTTTGCGTGCTGCCCACGTGGGTCTGTCGATGGGCGACGGCACGAGCGTGGCGAAGGAAGCGTCCGACATTACCATCATCGACAACTCGTTCTGCAGTATCGGTAAGGCCGTCATGTGGGGACGTTCGCTTTATCAGAACATCCAGCGTTTCCTCCTGTTCCAGCTGACCGTTAACGTTACGGCTTGTCTGCTCGTACTCTGCGGCGCTTTCATGGGCACGGAGTCGCCTCTTACGGTTACGCAGATGCTGTGGATAAACCTCATCATGGACACCTTCGCAGCCATGGCTCTCGCCTCCCTGCCTCCATCCGAGAGCGTGATGAAAGACAAGCCTCGTGACCGCAATGCGTTTATCCTCAACAAGCCGATGCTTCGTGAGGTTATAGGTGTGGGCTGCTTCTTCTTCCTGATGCTGCTCGGAATACTTTACATATTCCAGCATGCAGAGGTAAGTCAGCTTACCGATTTGCTGAATATACAGTTGGGAGCTAAGGGACACATATCCACATACGAGCTGACATTGCTCTTTACCATCTTTGTCATGACTCACTTCTTCTATCTCTTCAACGCCCGTGCATTCGAGACCGGCAGGAGCGCTTTGCACTTCAAGGGATGCAACGGACTGCTTACGATTGTGGCTATCATCCTCGTAGGTCAGATAGCAATGGTGGAATTGCCTGGTCTGCAGCAGTTCTTCAATGTGGAGGGACTGAAACTAACGGACTGGATAATAATTATTATCGGGTCTTCGTTCGTACTCTGGGTGCGTGAAGCATGGCATTTGCTTGCAAAGAAATAAAAAAAGCTCATCCGATATTTAGAGTTATCACATCATTCTAAATATCGGATGAGCCTTTTATTTACCATCAAATTCTTCCACCAACCTTCTTTCGTCTTCCTTTGCCTTTGCGAGGAAAGCCTTGTATTCTTCCGAATCTGGATTGAAGGGGCGGTGGCACAGGGCTGCCTTTATCGGTTGCCATTTCTTCAGAAACTCGCGCGTATTGTCGGAGAAGAAGGTGTCGGCGAAGCGTTGCCGGATATACTTCACGGCTTGGTCGGATGGATGGAGCATGTCTTCACGATAAAAGCGATAGTCGCGTAGTTCGTCGTTTACGATTTCGTAAGCAGGGAAATACGTCACTTCACATGCTTTCTCCTTCGATGCCCGGTCTGACGCATACTCCTTCACCAGCTTGTCAGCGGCTAATAATAGCGTGGCCTTGGAAAGCTGCGATCCGTGGAAACCGTACTTGGCGTAGCGGATGGGGCTGACCGTGATGATGACACGGACGTCATCACGCTTCGCACGCAACGTTTCAACGGCACGACGGAGGTAAGAGGCGCACTCGTCTACCGTCAGCTCGCGCTCCGTGAAGAGACGCTGCGGACGCTTCTGGCAGTTGTCCACTATCTCCCCCGTCTCGTTGAGGATGTAGACGTGGTTGGTGCCGAGCGTGAAGACGGCAGTGCGGGGAGCATCATGGTCGGCGAGGTGGCGCTCGACGGTGTGGAGGATGCTCGCAGGATTATACATGACACCATAGGGGTTGACCGTGGCGCGAAACTTATCCTCCACGAACAAGCGGCCTATGTTGTCAGCAAAGCAGGAGCCCACGAAGAGCATGCTCTCCATGGGAGAGATTCTGAACGGGGCCTGCTGTATGATGACGGGAGTCTGGAGCTGCATATTATTCAGCAGTATTCTCCTTAACTTCCTTTGAACGGCGTCTTGCCTCGAACACCACGCCAAGGATGATGGCAATGATGAGGAGCGTGTAAGCCACGTAAGCGGCTGTCTCGGTGCGCTTCACGGATACCGGCTTGAAGGTCAGCACCACGTTGTGCTTGCCCGGCTTGACGTTGATGGCACGCAGAATGTAGTTGACACGTCCTACGGGCACGTCCTGACCGTCCACTGTGGCTGTCCATCCCGGATAATAAATCTCGGAGAACACCACGATACCGCCCTTCTCAGACTGCACCTCGTAAGCGAGTTGGTTAGGCTCATACTTCTTGAGGCTTACCACGGCGTTGTTGTTGGCGACTGTCTTGCCGAGGGTCTCCTCAAACTTCTTGTCAGCCACTGCCTCATGGCGCAGATTGATTTTGCCGACAGCTTCAATCTCCTCATTGGCGTTGGCCACGTAGCGGATGTTATCCACAAACCATGCGTTGCCGTAAGCGTAAGGATTCTGCACGGGCACTGTCTGACCACCCTGCAAGGGGAGGATGACGTACTTCGTGTTGAGCATGTTGATGACAGGATAGATAGAGTCGCCTGCAACGCGTGTCATGTCGCCCTGCGCATCAGCTATGGCAGACATCATCTGGCGCATCTCGGGAGCGATGTAATACTCGATCATCTCCTGATAACGACGCAGCTTGGCAGCATGATAGCCGCCGATAGACTTATGATAGTACGACGTCTCGTTCTCGTTGAAGGTGTTGGAGGCAAGGTTGAGGACACGATAGTCGGCACCCTTGTCCTGCAGAATCTGACGGTCGGTGGCAGTCTCGCGTACCGGCTCCTCACGCACGCTGCGCTCCACGAACATCTCGTCGTTGAGGTAGCGCTTGTTGACCTGCCACATATCCACGAGGCAGAGCACGATGATGGCACCGACAGCCCACTTCGGCTGAATCTTCTTATAGCGCAGCAGAAGCAGAACGGCTGTGCCGACAGCCACTACGAAGAAGGTGCGCCAGCAGTCGGCGGTGAAGATGGAGATGCGCACGTCGCGCAGATTGCTGATAAGCGGATTCAGATATTCTGCCGGAATCTGACGCATCTGCTCCATTTCGGAAGCCGAGATATAGTCAGGGAAGAACACCGAGGGCATAATGGCAAAGAGCAGAGCCATGCCGGCTGTGGCTGCGAAGCTTGCCCATACGAAGGTCATGTTGGTGGTGTTCCATGAGAGGATGTTGTTCTTAGCCGTGCCGAGATAGAGCTTTGTGCGGCTGGTGAAGAAGTCGGGGGTGTCGAGTATCTTCTTCAGAGCGAGCATGGCAAGCAACGGAATGGTGAATTCAGCTATGACGAGGATGGACGCCACGGTTCGGAACTTGGCGTACATCGGCACATAATCGATGAAAAGATCAGTGAACCACATGAAGTTTCTGCCCCATGAGAGGAGCACGGAGAGCAATGTGGCGAAGAACAGCGCCCACTTCATCGGACCTTTCACGATGAAGAGTCCGAGGATGAAGAGCATGAGCACGAAGGCACCCACATACACAGGACCGCTTGTGCCGGGCTGATTGCCCCAATACTGACCCAACTGCTGATAAATCTGATAGAACTGAGGGTCGGCTTTCTCCATTGCCTTCTCGTTCATGGCGAGAGGAACCGAGGCTCCACCCTTGGCGTTAGGCACGAGGAGAGTCCAAGTTTCGTCGATGCCGTAGCTCCACTGCGTGATATAGTCGCGGTCGAGACCGCTTGATGTCTGGTTGGCGGTGTTCTTCTTCACCAGTTCGCTCTTGCCTCGCATCGACTCCTGTGTGTATTGCCAAGTGTGATAGAGGTTGCTGAGATTGATGACCACGCCGATGGCAGCAGCCACGAAGCACACGCCGGTGGCCTTGCCGAACTGCGCGAGGCGCTTGTTGCGGATGGCGTCGACGAGGTAAGCGATGACCATGAAGAGGATGATGAACATATAATAATATGTCATCTGCACGTGGTTGGCCTGTATCTCAAGCGCCGTGAATATGGCTGTGACGATGAATCCCCACAGATACTTGCCACGATAGGCAAGCACGATGCCCGCTATCATCGGCGGCAGATAAGCCAGGGCTATTACCTTCCAGATGTGTCCGGCGGCTATGATGATGAAGAAATAGGAGCTGAACGCCCATATTATGGAGCCAAGCACAGCCAGCTCGCGACGGAAATCGAAGGCTCTGAGAAGGATGTAGAATCCGAGAAGGTAAGCAAAGACGTACCATACGTTCTCGGGAAGCCAGAGATGATAGAAGTTGCCCACCTGATTGAGGACGGACTGGCTGTCGTAAGAGGGTGCCATCTGGTAGGTAGGCATACCGCCAAAAAGAGAGTTAGTCCAGCGTGGCACTTCTCCTGTACGCTGAAAATACTCCGTCAGCTCCACTCCGGCTCCGCGTCCTGCGGAGGAGTCGTGACGATAAAGGATGCGTCCTTCGGTGTCTGCCGGGAAGAAATAGGCAAACGCGATGACGGCAAAAACCAATGCTACCAGTAAGTCTGGCAGGAATCGTTTGAAGGTCTTCATATTCTTATATAAACGTTTATTGTTTCTTGTATGGTGCAAAGTTAACTCAAATCGGTCGAATAACGTCACTATCATCGCATTATTATTAGTTTTGGCATAGGTTTTTGTACAATGTGACGTGCTCAAAATATTGGAGAAGAAGGGCTAAAGGTGTGTCTTGGACAATCAAAACTGGACGTTATGCGGTGTTCTTGGACTAAAAGTGGGGGTTTGTTGAAAAAAATTGTCAGTTTGAGGCAAAACCGCTAACTTTGCTATCAGAAAAATACAGGAAATCATCTATAGGTAATAGATAATAAGATTGAGGTAATTAGAGAGTTATAGATTTTAGTAATAAAAATACATCAGATTACGTTTCATACACATTAAGCAATGTTATTTAAGACAGAAAACTAAAAGAAAGATCAATTATCAAGGTTATGTAAGTCGCGCAGAGGCGTGGCGAAAATGAATGAATTTTGTTGTTGATAAAACTCACTTTCGCGAGAAAGTGAGTTTTTTTGTATATATCTGTCTTGTTGGATGTGTATGCATCCGTCTTATTCCTCTATCGTCGGATATGTCATGTTCTCGTCCTTGAGCTGCGAGAGCACTTCGTCAACGTACTTGCGCGACTCCCAACGTGCCATCGGCAAGTCGTGGAGGAGCCAGTTGCCGCAGTCCTTGGGTGCCGCTCCGGGGATTTCGCCCTCGAATGAAGCCACAAACTCGAAGGTGCGCTTCATGAGATCGGCGATGTCGCGAGGCTGAAGGTCGCCCTTCATAAGCAGGTAATTGCCGGTAAGGCAACCCATGGGGCCCCAATAAACGATGCTGTCCTTCCACTGAGGGTCGTTGCGCAGGTATGTGGCAGCGAGGTGCTCAATGGTGTGGAGCGCACCGGCATGAAGCGCCGGCTCACGGTTTGGCTCCTTCATGCGGATGTCGAAGGTGGTGACAACATCGCCGCCTACGTTGTCCTTGCGCGAAACGTATATGCCACGCAGAAGGTGGTTATGATCAATAGTGAAACTTGGTATCTTGTCCATAATGTCTTGTTTGATTAGTTTAGAGTTTAGCGAGGAACGCCTTGGTCACTTCGAAAGATCCTTCAGCCATGCGCTCCCAGAAGTCGTAATACATCTGCGCCTTGTGATCCTTGAGAGGAATGTCGCTGATGATGCGGAAGCTGACGAAGGGAACGCCGGTCTTGTGGCATGTGTGTGCGATGGCGCAACTCTCCATGTCCACTGCCATTGCGTCAGGGAAGTCGTTAAGGATGGTCTGCATCTTCTCGCGAGTATTGACAAACCAGTCGCCAGTGACGATTAGTCCGCCGCGGACACGAGTGTCGCAGTCCAGATTAAGCGCCTTTTCCACCTGCTCCTTGCTGGAAGCGAAGCGTGCGGGCTGTCCAAGAATCTGTCCCTTTGCGCATTCGTCGCCGCAATAAACGTCGTGATAGCAGCACTCCGTAGATACAACCACGTCCATCACCTCAAGGCTTGTGTCGGCTCCACCAGCCACACCGGTGGAGATGACGATGTCAGGATGGTAGCAGCTGATGAGCTGGTCGGCTCCGATAGCAGCATTAACCTTACCTATGCCACACTGCATCATGATGACTTCGTTGTCGCCGATGCGACCGGTTACGAAGTCGTAATGGGCGTGGCTCTCTGTATTCTTGTCGGTGGCGAGGGTCTGCAGTTGAGCAAACTCCTTGTCCATCGCCACAATTATTCCTATCTTCATTCTATACTATATATATTATAATGTATAAGCGTGAGGGTTAAATCAGTGTCAGCGTGTAGATATAAATCACCGCTGCCGGGATTGCCATAAGGGAAGAGTCGAATCGGTCGAGCATTCCTCCGTGTCCGGGAAGGATGTTGCCCGAGTCCTTGATGCCCACGGTGCGCTTGAAGAGCGACTCAACGAGATCGCCCCATGTGCCGAAGAACACCACTACAAGACCCAGTCCCATCCATGCGGGCACCGACATTGCCAAGCCTTCAGCCACGTCATGCATACCTGAATTCTCATACCAACCTATGGCTGTAGCCACGATGAGAACGAGAATGCCGCCTCCGATGCTGCCTTCCCAGCTCTTTCCTGGAGACACTCGCGGGAAGAGCTTGTGCTTTCCGAAGAGCGATCCGGAAAGATAAGCGCCGGTGTCGTTGGTCCAAAGGAAGATGAAGACGCTCAGCGGAATCAGGTAATTATAGTAGACCATATCGCCGATGCCGCGGAATGCCAACACGTTGAGAGTGGCGAACGGCAAGGCAATATACATCTGCGAGAGCATGGTGTACGCCCAATTGTTGATGGAATTGGGCGCCTTGGTGTAGAGTTCGGAGACGAACATATACACTACGGTGAGCAGATAGGGAATGAATACTGCCGAGGGTACGATGCCAGAGCAGTAGCCAGCCATGCCGAGGAAGAAGTAGACGGCTGCAACGGTGGAGAGGAAGCGGTTGACGCTTACGTTCTCAATGTTGTTGACAATGCCCGTAAACTCCCATACGGTCAGTCCGGTCACCAAGGCGAAGAGGAATATCATTGCCTCCGGCCTCAGGAAACACGTCACCACAGCCGCTACAAAGAAGACGCCTGTGATGGCTCGTGTTATAAGGTTTTTCATTTTGTCGCTCATAATGGCTATGCGTTTTGATTAGTTTCGTCGTCCTTGTTGTCAGACTCTGTGTTGTGGTTGTCCTTGACAGAAGCCTCATGCTCAGCCTGTGCCTGACGCACCTCTTCCGGCATATCCTCCAGTTTCGGCGTGTTGTCCTCGATGATTTCCTCCGAACGGCTTACCCACGGACGCTTTCCGAAGATGCGTTCCACGTCTTCTGCGAAGATCACCTCACGCTTGATGAGGAGTTCAGCCAGCTCGTTATGTCCCTCGCTGTGCTCCTTAAGGATGGCTTTGGCGCGTGCATACTCGTCATTAATAATCTTCAGCACCTCGTCATCGATTGTCTTTGCAGTGGTCTCCGAGTAAGGACGCTGGAACTGATATTCATCGTTATTATAGTAGCAGATGTTCGGCAGACGGTCGCTCATACCGGCGTATGCCACCATTCCGAATGCCGACTTTGTGGCACGCTCGAGGTCGTTCATGGCTCCAGTTGATATATGACCGGTGAAGAGTTCCTCAGCGGCGCGTCCTCCGAGCAATGAGCACATCTCGTCGAGCATCTGCTCCTTGGTGGTAATCTGTCGTTCTTCAGGCAGATACCATGCGGCGCCCAATGCACGACCGCGCGGTACGATGCTCACCTTAACGAGCGGATTGGCGTGTTCGCAGAACCATGACACAGTGGCGTGTCCAGCCTCGTGAAGGGCAATGGTGCGCTTCTCGTCGTTGGTCATCACCTTTGTCTTCTTCTCCAGACCGCCGATGATGCGGTCCACGGCGTTAAGGAAGTCCTGCTTGCCCACGGTCTTGTTGTTATGACGTGCGGCAATGAGGGCAGCCTCGTTGCAGACATTGGCTATATCAGCACCTGAGAATCCCGGAGTCTGACGTGAAAGGAAGTCAATATCCACGGTTTCGTCAATCTTTACCTTTCTGAGATGCACCTGGAATATCTCCTTACGCTCGGTAAGGTCGGGCAGATCCACATTGATCTGACGGTCGAAACGTCCTGCACGGAGCAGCGCCTTGTCGAGCATATCAGCACGGTTGGTGGCTGCAAGTATGATAACACCGCTGTTGGTACCGAATCCGTCCATCTCTGTAAGGAGCGCGTTAAGCGTGTTCTCACGCTCGTCGTTGCCACCCATTGACGGATTCTTGCTACGTGCACGTCCTACGGCGTCAATCTCATCGATGAAGATGATGCAGGGCGACTTGGCCTTTGCCTGACGGAAGAGGTCGCGAACGCGGCTTGCTCCCACGCCGACGAACATCTCGACGAAGTCAGAACCGCTCATTGAGAAGAACGGTACGCCAGCCTCACCTGCCACAGCCTTCGCCAGCAACGTCTTACCTGTTCCCGGAGGGCCTACGAGCAATGCTCCCTTAGGAATCTTTCCTCCGAGGTCAGTGTATTTCTGCGGCTCCTTAAGGAAGTCTACAATCTCCTGCACCTCCTGCTTGGCTCCAGCCTGTCCGGCTACGTCCTTGAACGTAATGCCAAGGTCGTTGCCCTTCTCATACATCTGAGCCTTTGACTTTCCGACGTTGAAGACGCCTCCGCCTCCTCCGCCACCGCCCATGCGGCGCATCATGAAGATCCATAGCACAACGAAGAAGAGAATCGGTCCGAAGGTGTAGAACAGCGTCATGAGTCCGGAATTAGAGTCCATCTCATAGCTGTAATCCACAATCTTGCGATCTTTAAGCGCATTAGCGAGATACGTATCGAGCGCGTCTGGCGAACCATAGGTTACGCTTACGCACGGATGTGCACCCACCTGCTGGGCTGTTTTGCCGAAGACATCGCGTATGTTCTTCTGTCGAACATACATGCGCAGGGTGCTTTTGTCCTTATTGACCACCACTTTCTCGGCGTAGCCTTTGTCCACGTATGTCTTAAACTTCGTATAAGTGGCTTCTTGATCGGGTGTGACACCCCCAAGGAACGATGTGCCACCGTCCGTGAAGAAGAGTATGGCAAGCAAGAGGATGATGACAGTGTAAAGCCAGTTCATATTGAACTTGGGCATCTTCGGCTGCTTGTCTCCTCCGGGATTGTTGTTATTGTCCATGTTTTACTGTTAAGAAGTTTTATTTATCACATGAAAAAACTCATGCCGTATGGCTTTCTGCCGCCCTATAAATCAGTCGATGTTGGGCACCTCAGTGACGGCGGCGTCCTGCCAAAGGTCCTCGAGGTTGTAGAAGTTGCGTGCCTCTGGTATGAAGATATGTACAAGAACATCTCCGTAGTCCATGCCCACCCAGTAAGCCTGCGGCAGACCGACTACGTTAATAGGCTTCTCGCCGGCATCGATACGTGCTGTCTCGCTCACTGAATCGGCGATGGCTTCCACCTGCGAAGGCGACGAACCTTGGCAGATTACGAAGTAGTTGGCGATGGAGCCGTCCACCTCACGAAGGTCAGCGATTACGATGTCTTGTCCTTTCTTCTCTTGAATACCCTTGACAATAGCGTCAACGAGCTTGTTCTTTGTTTCCATTCAGATGTCTGTTGATTATTCGTTTAAAAAAACGGCAGGCAGAGAACGCGTCTGACGCTTTGTCAGATTGTTGCCCTACACACCTTATTATTATACTATTTAAAGACTACAAAGTTAATGCTATTTATCTGAATTCCGACATAAAGGCAGTAAAATACCCATGTCTTTTATGTTTTTTTGTGTTATCTATGTTGAGATAACCCACCGTTACTTTTTAAAAATATTTCGTAAGTAATACTTTTTTTGAATATTATTTCGTCTAACTGACTGTTTTCTCAAAAATTAGTTATAATTTTGCACTTGCTTAAAGCCTAAGAACGAATAACAAAACAAACCTCATACTAACAAATCTTGAAAACTAATGAGACATAACAAATTTTACCCCTGGATTGTTGTTA
>ERZ506929.408-NODE-408-length-18906-cov-4.594504_pt1 | contig 18906 bp, 13 predicted proteins | sample MGYA00513173_ERZ506929 | MGnify/ENA metagenome assembly ERZ506929 | reverse complement strand
GTGGCTTCCATGTGCGAGAAGATCGCCGTGATGTACGCCGGCCACATTGTGGAGTACGGCACCACCGATGAGATTTTCTACCAGCCGGGTCACGAGTACACCAAGGGTCTGATCAACTCTATCCCTAAGCTGAACACCGCAGAGCACGAGCGCCTTGTGCCCATCGAGGGCACCCCTGTGGACCTGCTGAATCCGCCGGCCGGCTGCCCCTTTGCGCCCCGCTGCAAGAACTGCATGAAGATCTGTCTGAGCAAGATGCCCCCGCGCACCGAGCTCAGCGATACCCACTATACCTACTGCTGGCTGCAGCAGAAGGCTGCATTTGAGAAAGGGGAAAAGGCAGAATGAGTGAACACAAGACGCTGGTTGAAGTCCAGCACCTGCAGCAGTATTTCCCCGCCGGCGGTGTGGGCAAGAACCGCAAGTACGTTCAGGCTGTGGATGACGTAAGCTTTGCCATCCGCAAGGGCGAGACCCTTGGTCTGGTAGGCGAGTCCGGCTGTGGCAAGACCACTACCGGCCGCACCCTGCTGCGCCTGTACGAGCCCACCGGCGGCAAGATCTACTATGACGGCAACCTGCTGTTCGATAAGGACAACAAGATCGCAGTGGATATGCTGCCCTACCGCCGCCGGATGCAGATCGTTTTTCAGGATCCCTACGCAAGTCTGGACCCCCGCATGACCATTGGCGACATCGTGGGTGAGGGCATTGATATCCATCATCTGGCCGAGAACGAAAAGGACCGCCACGATAAGATCATCGCCCTGCTGGAGCGCGTTGGCCTGAACAGCGAGCACGCAAACCGCTACTGCCACGAGTTCTCCGGCGGTCAGCGTCAGCGCGTGGGCATTGCCCGTGCACTGGCTGTGAACCCCGAGTTCATCGTTTGTGACGAGCCTGTTTCCGCACTGGACGTTTCCATTCAGGCACAGGTCGTCAATATGTTCGAGGATCTGCAGCAGGAGATGGGTCTGACCTACCTGTTCATCGCCCATGACCTGAGCGTTGTCAAGCACATCTCCAACCGCATCGGTGTGATGTATCTGGGCAAGATGGTGGAGCTGGCTGACAGCTACGAGCTGATCACCCACAGCATCCACCCCTACACCCGCAGCCTGATCTCCGCAATTCCGGTGGCAGACCCCATTACGGCCCGCCAGTCCAAGCGTATCGTGCTACAGGGCGATGTGCCCAGCCCCCTGAACCCGCCGTCCGGCTGCCGTTTCCGCACCCGTTGCCCCTATGCAGACGAGCAGTGCGCAAACGAGGTGCCCGAGTTCAAGGAGGTCTCCACCGGCCACTGGGCAGCATGCCATCACCTTGACCGCGTGAAGTGAGAACACTTCACACCAGTAAAAGGTGAAAACAATTCAACTTGGTGCTGAAATGTTGTCACAAAATGGTTACAGTCCAGGTTTTGGACTTGTAACCGGCATGAGAACGCATTATAATCATTCGTGTTCCTCCGGTGTACATTTGCACCGGATCGAATATAGAGGCGGCTGGGGGAACCTGGCACACTCAAATTTGATATAAGGGAAGGATATTATTATGAAACGCATTTCTCGTCGTAATTTCCTCAAGGTTGCAGGCGTGGGTGCCGCTGCTCTGGGTCTGGCAGCCTGTGGCGGCAGCAAGTCCGGTTCTACCGCAACCTCCGGCACTGCTTCTTCCGCTGCTGGCTCTTCTACCGGCAGTGTCAACACCGCTGGCTTCACCGTCCAGTACGGCCCCAACCCCGAGACTCTGGATCCCTCTTTGAACAGCGCTGTTGATGGCGCCAACACCATCATCACCATCTTCGAGCCCCTGCTGATCATCAACGAGAACAACGAAGTTATTGGCGGCCAGGCTGAGAGCTGGGAAGAAAGCGAGGACGGCCTGACCTGGACCTTCACCATGCGCGACGGTCTGAAGTGGAGCGATGGCACCGACCTGACCGCTAAGGACTTCGAGTACAGCTTCAAGCGTATGGCTGATCCTGCTACCGCTGCTCCCTATGCAGCGACCTGTCTGGGCATGATCGATGGTTTTGACGCAGCACAGGCCGGTGATACCGATGCTCTGAACGTCAAGGCAAGCGACGACGGCAAGACCCTGACCATCGTGCTGTCCTACCCCTGCTCCTACTTCGACAAGATGGCTGCTTTCGCATCCATGAGCCCTGTGCAGCAGGCTACCGTTGAGGCCAACGGCGATGCATGGTGCACCTCCGCTGAGACCTTCGTCTCCAACGGCCCCTACATGATCACCGAGTGGACTCCCTCCGAGCGTATCGTTCTGACTAAGAACCCCAACTACGTTGGCGGCTGGGATAGCTCTAAGATCGTTTCCGACAGCATCACCCTGCTGCTGCTGGAGGACTCTTCCGCTTCCTTCGCTGCTTATAACAGCGGCGAGGCTGTCCTGATCAAGGACGTGCCCACCGACGAGATCCCCAGCCTGACCAAGGCAGAGGACGGCGGCGACTTCTATGTTGACCCCATTCTGGGCACCTATTACGTCAGCATGAACCTGCAGCGCGATGCCTTCAAGGATGCCAAGGTCCGCAAGGCTCTGGCTCTGGCTATCGACCGCGACTACGTTGCCAACACCATCATGCAGGGCACCTACTCTGCTGCTTCCAACCTGGTCGGCCCTAGCATCGTGGACGCGCAGGGCTACTTCTACGATAACGCGAACGGCGGTTCTCCCTACATTGCTGATGACTACGAGGCAAATATGGCCGAGGCTAAGAAGCTGCTGGAAGAGGCTGGCTACCCCAATGGCGAGGGCTACCCCACCATTGAGTACAGCACCAACGATTCCGGCTACCATGTGCCTCTGGCAGAGTACCTGCAGCAGACTTGGGGCGATCTGGGCATCACTCTGACCATCAACAAGATGGAGTGGTCTGCCTTCACCGCTGCTCGCCGTGCAGGCGAGTACGATGTTGCCCGTAACGGCTGGGTCATGGACTACAACGATCCTTCCAACATGCTCGAGCTGTTCTGCACCGACAACGGCAACAACGATGGTAAGTACTCCAACGCTGACTTCGATGCTGCAATCGAGGCCTCCAAGGTTGCAGATGTCGCCGAGCACTTTGCACAGCTGCACAAGGCTGAGGACATCCTGATGGAGGATATGGGCTGCATCCCCGTTGCTTACTACAACGAGTTCTGGCTGCAGACCTCTTCTCTGAAGGGCACTTGGCACAGCCCCTACGGCTACTGGTACCTGCAGTACGGCTACATCGAGGAGTGATCTCCTCCCTGTGCTGTGCAGCGTAAGCTGAACCGTATACTATAAGCACCAAGCACCCCGCTGACCGGAAACGGTTGGCGGGGTGCTTTTTTGCTGTTATTTTGTAAAAAAAGACGAGTGCTCGGTTTTGCCGAGCACTCGTCTTTTATATGTAAACCAGATTGAAAAGGTACCATGTACTTACACCGCAGCCATGGCGGCCAGAACGCTCTGCCAGCTCTTGCTGCGTGCGGCAGGCACCGGGGCGGGGCGGGTGCGCCGTGCAGCAGGGGCACTATGACCGGTCGCAGAGGATACCGTCAGGGCAGGGGAAGGGCAGAAGAACACAGCAGTGTCCTTTGCCAGCCACTGCGCAGCCAGTGCGGCGGCCTGCGGGTCAGACTGCAACGCGCGGCGCTCGTTTCCGGCCAGAAAATCAGCCAACCAGTACAAAATTGCAGCCAGCGGCAGGCAGGGGGAAGCGTCCTGACTCCAGTAACTCCAGCGTGCGCTGCGGCCGAGGTGGCTTTCGACTGTGATCTGTGCGCCAGTGCGGGCATTCTGCGGGATGGAACCAACATAGTTGGTCCCGGCGCGCTGCCCCAGCTCCTCCACAAGGCGCTGGGTGCGGGCGGCATCCAGCCGATCCTCCCGGCAGTAGGCGCGGAAGTCGGTCTGGCTCAGCAGGCTGTCGGCACTGGACGGAAAACGCCCGGTCAACTGCCCATCCGCATTGTGGCACAGCTGCCAGCCCTTGCGGAACAGCTGGAAATTCAGGCAGCGCCGTCCCATGGTGGAGTAGCACACAAGGGCGCTCTGCTCCCCGGGCAGCTGTTTTACTTCAAGATAGGCATCGTTGCCGCAGGTGTCCTGCAAACGGACGGTAAGCAGCAACTGTGCACCAGCGTGCTGGGTGGACATGGCGCTGTGCATGGCGTCAAAATAACGGGAAGCGTCCATGATTGATCTCCTTCCTATAGCAATTCAACTTTTTAATGCAACAGCAACAACGTTGAATTGCATATCGCAAATATGCTGTTTGAATGTTGCACTAATTTCTTGCCTTGCGATAAAAGCAAACAGCGAAACGTTGTAAAAGCGCCAGCCGGGTGATCGGGCCGTCAAGCTGCATAAAACTTCTCTGAACGCAGTATAGCATACTTTTGAATAAAAAACAACTGTAAGTTTTCCAAAACGACAAATTTTTGCAAAAGTTTGTGGCGCAGAGCGAACAAAGGTTCAAAGTATGGTTGTGCTTTGATATAAACAGTTGTAAAAAAACGACCCCTGCGGGAAATGCCGACTAAGGCCGGTACTGCTCCCACAGGGGTCGTTTTATTTTACTTCAATCGCCAAGTTCCCGGATCTCGTTCTGGATCAGCCGTCCGGCTGCCCGGGCAAGCTGATCCATGCCGCGGATACGCGCCATATTTTTGCCGTAGATCTGCGCGGCGGCACCGGCGCTGCTGTCCTCGCCCATAAAAACGGCAGACACCCGCACGCCCTGCCGCTGCAAGGTGCGCACCTGCGCGGCGGTATCGGTAACACCGGCGGCGTCCTCGTAGGCGCAGCCCAGCGGGTTCTCTGCTGTGGGCGGAATGCGGCGGCTGTCGTTGGGGCTGGCATCGGTCAGCAGGATCATCAGGTGGCGCGGGGCAGGGCCGGGGGCGTACCGGATCAAATCACCTGCTGCCCGCAGCGCCAGACCGTCCCGGTTCCAGCCCGAGGCAAAATAGCGGAAAATGTTCTGCCGGTTTTTATCCGCAAAGCCTTTCAGCACCCGCAGCACCGTGTAGCCCCGCAGACTGCTGAAGGCGCTTACCCGCACCGGTATGCCGCAGTTAGCCAGACTTTCGGCCAAAATGACTCCCTGCGCCGCGATCACTTCCTGACAGTGCAGGCGGGAGGCAGAGGCGTCCAGCAGCAGATCTACCGTAAAGGCGGGACAGTTTTCCTCCTCCGGGCACAAAAACACCCGGTTATCGTTCAGGTAAGGGGCGCGCCACACCCGCCCGGCGCACAGATCACCGCTGCGTGCCACCCGCTGGTCTGGCTGCTGATGCACCAGAATACAGTTGCGGATCTGTTCGGTAAGGCGCAGTACCACGCTGCGATGCAGCTCCTGATTTTTTGCATAGTAGGCGCGGTTGCGTTCGGCCTGCAATTCGGCCTGCTGTGCCAGCTGCCGCGCTTCCGGGGTGGGTGCCTGCGCCGGGCTGGGTACACCGGCGCTGAACCACAAGTGACAGCCCAGATGCACTCCGGTGCATAGCTCCTGCTCGGCCTTGCGCAGCTGCTCCGGCGGGTAGAAGCAGCGCCCGAAGCAGCTTTCAATATAGGCGCGATCCTGCGCGGCGCGTTGCTTCAGGGTAATGTTTGCCCGGCGCTTGTCCACCGCCAGCCCGCTGCCTGTGGCATCCACCGCGCCGGAATGTTCCACCGTCACCCGGTCGGTCTTGATCATCTGGGTGGGCATGGTTTTGGTGGCAAGCTTTGCCCAAAAGCCTTGCAGCCGCAGATGCAGCGCGGGCTTCTGGCGTACTTCGCCGTCAAACAGGGCAAATTTTGCAAACAGCGCCAGCAGGTCGTTTTTGAGCTGTGCTGGTTCCGGTACGGTCTCCGGCTCCAGCGCGGCGGCAAGGCTGCTCTCGTAAGGGGTCATGACCGGGGCGGTGCGTCCCAGAACCTTACGCCAACGCGCAGCCTGCATGGTGTACACCAGTTGGTTTTTCGCCATCCACTCCTGCCGCGAAAGCTTGTACTGGATGGCAAAAAAGTAGTCCGCGTGGGCAAACCGTAGCGCCTCCAGCACCGGGCGGCGGGGCAGCTCCAGCCGATAGGCTGCGTTTTCCAGATACAGCCACGCCATATCGTCCAGCATGGGCTGGCGCACATCGCCCTCCCAAGCAGAAAAAATGTCCCGGATCAGTGCGTCACCGTAGTATTTGTGCACCAGCCCTACGATGCAGTTCATGTAAAAATCAATGGTGCCGTCTGTGTTATGGGCCAGAAACAGCGGCTCAAAGCCGTAGGCTCCGGCAGCGGCCCAGACCTGATTGGCCGCACGCCGCTCCTGCGCGGTGTAGCTTTGGGCGTCCATCAGGCAAACAGCTTTCCGGCATCCAGCTTGGCCGGGATGCGTGCGGCAATCACGTCCCGGATCAGCCCCTGCTCGTAGGAGTCAAAGGCCTTGTTGGTGATGCCCATATCCAGCGCCGCCCCGGCCGGGATGCCCCGCCGAATCAGCCGCAGCGCGTCCAGCATACCGCGCAGATCCAGCGCCTTGGTGGAAATTTCTGCACTGTCGCATTTTTTCTGCAGGTCCAGAAACAGCAGTGCAAACTGGTGCACATATTTTGCCGAAAGATCCGGGAACTGCGCCCGCAGCAGCTTTTCCAGATTATCTTGGGTGATGGTGGGCATCTGCACCACTGCAAAGCGGGAGGTCAGTGCCTCGTTCAGCTCCCGAGTGCCCGCGTAGCCGTAGTTCATGGTGGCAATAAAGCGGGTCTCCTCGGCCAGCGGGATGCGGTCGTAACCGGGTACGTCGATGGCGCGGCGGAAGTCCAGCACCGCGTGCAGCACCGCCAGCGCCTCGTTTTTGGCCATGTTGATCTCGTCCAGCACGCCGAAGCCGCCGCACTGTGCGCAGCGGTACACCGGCCCGGGACGGAACACCACCTGCCCGCCCGCAAAGGTATCCATGCCGATCAGGGAGGCGGCATCCATGTTTACATGAAAAGAGATGTCCCATGCGGGGCGGCCAAAGGCGGCGGCAAGGTTTTCTGCCAGCACGTTTTTGCCGGTGGCCTTGCCGCCGGCCAGCAGCAGGTTTTCGCCGCAGAGGATAGCCGCCAGCGCCTGCTCCCACACCTCTTTGCCGTAGTAGGTAAAGGCAGGGGCGGGGATGCGCGGGCGCAGCGCCTCACTGAGCGGATGGGCGGCGCGGTATTCCTGCACTGCCGCAAGCAGGGCGGGGTCCACCCCTTCCTGCCGTAAGGTATCCAGAATATCCGACATTTGTACAAACACCTCGATTTTGTGACCGGGCGGGAATGAACTGCCCGGTTTTCAGCCTTATCATAGCACAATCGCGGGCATTTGTGTAGGGGGCGTGCGGGGTAAAAAAGCAAAGAGGGGCAACCCCGAATGGGGCTGCCCCTCTTCACATGAAAAAGAAGAAAAGAAGAAACGCTTAGAGGATGCCGGAGAAACGCGCTTTATCAGGCGTTTTCCAGACCGGCCATCTGCTTGATGGCCTTCATGGCGAAGGTCAGGGTGCGGCCCATAGCCACACCGGCCATCAGGCAGGGGTAGTTGTTGGCAAAGAAGCTGCCGGACATATCGCCGGTGATGTACAGACCCTCCATGGGCTGGTTGTTGGTGTCCAGCGCCTGACCTTTTTCGTTGATGGCAATGCCCTGCTCGGTGGTCAGCAGAGAAGCACCCAGCCAGCAGCCGTAGAAGGGCGCGGTGCGGATGGCGCTCAGACGGTAAGCGGGCTTGCCGAAGTCCTCGTCGTTCTGCTTATCGTACAGCTCATTGTAGCGCTCCACGGTAGCAAGGAAGGTATCCTTGGCAGCGCCGGTAAAGCCCATCTTGTCGGCCAGCTCGTCCAGAGTATCGCACTTGAACAGTGCACCGGCCTCGATAGCCTCGTCCATCTTGCCCTGAATGTACTTCTCACCGCCGTTGCGGGTCTGGGCAGAGCAGCCGATGGTGTGGAAACGCTTTGCGTCCTCCAAAATGTTGGCATCGCAGATCTGTGCGTAGACGCGGCCCGGCTGGTGGGCGGCAGCGTAGACGATATCGTTGTAGGGGCAGCTCTCGTTGGCAAAACGCTCGCCGTTGCGGTTCACCTTCAGGAAGGGCTGGGTGCCGGGGTTGTACTGACGGATGGTACCAGGGAAAGCCTTGCCGCCAAAGGCAGTGTCGCTGTCCACATAGCCGCCATCCACGCCGGGGGCCACGATGCCGCGGTCAAACAGCATGGGAGCGGCCTCCTTGTCCAGATTGGCACCAGCCCACATTGCAGCCCGGATGCCGTAGCCCTTATCGGAGGGAGAGTAGGAACAGGCAGTGGTGACGGAGGTGCCCAGCGGGTCCAGCTGCTCCATCATGTAGGGGTTGCCGGGGAAGCCGCCGCAGGCCAGCAGCACGCCCTTGTTGGCGTTGTAGCGGATGAAGTGGTCATCCTCGGTGCTCTGGGCGATGATGCCGGTAATGCGGCCATCGCTGTTCTTTTCCAGCTTGGCCAGACTGGTCTTGAAGTCCACATCGTAGCCCAGCTCCTGAATGTACTGAAGCAGCAGCTCGTTCCGGGCGGCACCACTGGAGCGATCATAGGTATACTCGATCTCGGGGTACATATAATCGGTGTTGTGCTCGGCGTTTTCTGCAGGCCATTTGGCCTCGTCACCGTAGGTGTAGATCATCTTCACGCCGTACTTGTCCTCCATGATGGAGCGGACAAATTCGATCATCTCGGCAGACTCGTTGATCCAGGTCTTGACCACGCGCTGGTCGCACTTGCCGGAGGCGTAGCGGGAGACCTCGCTCAGCAGCTTAGCACGATCCATCTTGATGCCCTGTTCCTGAGCGCCAAAGCCGTCCACGGCACCCACCCAGTGACGGGTATCCTGCACATTGCCGTTCTGCTCGATGACACGGAAGTTCAGGCCCTTGGCAGCGGCATAAGCAGCAGCAAACATACCGCCGTTGCCGGCACCCACGATGAGGATGTCGGTGTCCACGGTCTCGGTGATGGCAGCCTCGTCGATGTCAGGCTCCTTGCCCAGCCAATCGGTCTCGTCGCCGGTGGGCAGCTGAACGGAAGTTACAGTTGCCTCTCCCTTTGCCTGTGCAAAGCAGCTCTTGGCGGCCTTCTTCACGGCATCGGAGGTGATGGTAGAGCCGGACACGCCGTCGATCTCGTCAGAGCCGGCGTTCAGCAGCTGGTTCTTCAGCTCCTCGGCAGCAGCAGCGCCGTAGGAAGCGGTCTCGCCGGAGGTATCGACCACAACGTCGGTCACAGCACTGTCAGAGAAGGTCATGGTGACCTTGACGGTAGAGGAAATGCCCTCAGCAGTGCCGGTGTAGGTACCGGGGGTGTAGCTGCCTGCTGCACCGGAGGAAGCGGCGGTGGAGGAGCTTGCAGCGTTGCAGGCAGCCAGTGCACCGGCGGTGACACCGGACATGGCAGCGGCAGCGGCGATCTTCAGAAAGCCTTTACGCGAGATCTTGTTCATGCTTGGATGATCCTTTCTTCTCTTTTTCTGTTCTTATTCTTCGATTTTCCTCTTATCCGAAACGCACCGCCACAATACGGCGCAGACTTCGTTCGATAATAAATTAACACAAAGTCTGCCTGTTGTCTTTTAAGAATTCTTAAACATCTTTACCGTTTCTTCGCCGGAAAAATCCTGTTTTCCACTTCGTTTGATAAATAACGGTCAAATCAGAGCAGAAAAAAGCACCCACGGCTTAAGTTTCCTTAAGAAGTGGGCGCTTTGAGGGTTAACGATATTTAAGACAGCAAAACCATTTCAGGCCTCCGTCTCCCCTTCCGGGCGGAAAATATAGCCTTTGCCCCAGACATTTTTGAGGTAGATGGGCTTTGCAGGGTCGGGCTCGATCTTACTGCGGAGGTTATGGATATGCACCTGCACAGTGCGGACATCCCCCAGGCTCTCCTTCCCCCAGATCTTCCGGTAAAGCTCGTTTGCGGTAAAGAAGGTGTTGGGATGCCGGATGAAGAGGGTCAGGATGCGGTACTCCATGTCGGCCAGATGGATGCTCCGGCCGTCCATTTCCACGCAATGGCTGTTGGAATCCAGCGTAAAGGCCGCACAGTGATAGCCGCTGACGCTGGGCTCTGCGGCATCCATCTGAACACGGCGGATGTTTGCCATGATGCGGGCCAGCAGAACTTTGTGGTTGTAGGGCTTGGTCAGGAAATCATCGCCGCCCAATTCCAGCGCCCGTACCACTGTGTCTGTATCGTCCAGACAGGAAGTAAAAATGATGGGGCAGTGGTGCCAGCTGCGCAGGCGCTGGCACAGATCCATGCCGTTGGTGTCCGGCAGAAGGATATCCATCAGGATCACATCGAACTTTTCCCGGGCGTGGCTCAGCGCTTCGCCGCCGGTGTCAGCACAGACCACCTCAAAATTCTGCTGACATTTCAAGAAATAGCTGGTAGTGTCCCGGATCACCGGATCATCTTCCACCAGAAGAATGCGGATCATGCGGTTTGCCCTCCCCTTTTCGGCGTGAATTTGCTATAATATCTTTATCTAGTATACCGTATTTCCGAGCTGTTCTCAACCGGTTCTCCAAAGTTTTGCAGGGGGTCTTTTTATGACAAAAAAGCGATTTCTGCTTCCGGCTGCCGCCGGGGCACTGGCACTGGCCATTGGGTTGGCAGGGATCTGGTTCAACCAGCGACTGCCGGCGCTGGCGGATTTTGGAGTCCCCGGCATGGACTCCGAAGCCCAATTGATGGCATGGGCTGCCCTGTTCCCGGAAAAAGGAGTGGCTGCCCTGACCTTCCGCACGGTGCTGCAGTGGATGGCCATAGCGGTATTCTGCACTCTGGGAGCGGTGGTGCTGGCCCTGTACCGATACAAGCCTCAGAAGGAACTGGGGTATTTTCTGCTGTATCTGACGGTGCTGACCCTCTGGGCTCTGGTGATCATTCTGGCTCCGGTGGGGAGTTCCGGCTGGAGCGTCTTTTTCCGCCGGGGATTCTTTGCCGTCACGGTTCTGGCAGGTATCCTGCTGTGTGCCGCCCTGACAGGGGCTGTGCCGGTGTCTCACGGGCAGCGGCTCCATTCCCTGCTTCTGACGCTGGGGTATCTTGTTCTGACGCTGATTCCCCTCAGCCGTGTACGGGCGGTGGGGCTGCTTTTGGGCATGGGCTACTGTCTGGGCATACTGATGGCAATGTATGCCCGGGGCTCCGACGCTGCCCTGCTGATGCTGTTTCCCTGTGCCATCACCATTGGCTTCCGGGTATGGGTGGTCCTGCCGGGCATGCATGTGCCGTTTTTTCAGGAGAGCGTGTTTTTCTACCTGTTCCGGTGTGCCCGGATCTACGATGCGCCTTTTACTCTGGGCTGCATGGCCTACGTCTGCCGCCGGTATGCCCTGCAATTTGATCGGGCGGAGCAGCTGGCCCGGGAGCTGGATGCCCGGGTCATTCAGCGGACAAAGGCCCTGACGGAGGAGACTGAGGCCCGGAAAAGCATGATGCTGAACATTTTCCACGACCTGCGCAGTCCCCTGTTTGCGGTCAGCAGTGGACTGGACACACTGGAGGCTGCACCGGAGGCCCTGCCGGCCCTGCTGCCCGCCCTGCAGCAGCGGACGGCCTTTCTCCGCCGCCTGACGGAGGATCTGTTTCTGGCTGCAAAGCTGGAGCAGAAACAGGTGATGCTCAACGAGGACCGGGTATCTCTGGGGGAGGTCATCGCTGCGGTCTGTGACAGCTGCCGGGAGGAGGCTGAGAAGAAGGGCGTGGTGCTTCAGGCTCCCCCGGCTTCGGAGCTGCCGGTGTGGGGCGACCAGATCCGGCTGCAGCAGATCCTGCAGAACCTGTTGACAAATGCCATTCACTACACCCCTGCAGGAGGGAGCATCACCGTCAACAGCCGGGTGGAGGCCGGTGCTGCTCTGGTGAGCGTCCGGGACACGGGCTGCGGCATTGCGCCGGAGGATCAGGCCGCCGTATTTGACCGGTATTTCCACACCACCACCTCTTCCAAGCACGACTCCACAGGTCTGGGACTGACCATTGCGCAGGAGCTTGCCCACCTGCACCACGGAGAAATCCTATTGGAAAGTGAAGTAGGCAAAGGCAGCTGCTTCACGTTGAAGCTTCCCCTATTATCCGCTTAACAAAGAAATCCCCTCCGCCATAGGCGGGGGGATTTCTTTATAGCATCTTATTTAAATTCAAGCCAGCGGGTCCCACAGCTTCATGGGCAGGGGCTCCTGATCCAGCAGGGCGCGCTGGGCATCGCTCAGCAGGCTCTTGCGGACGGTGATCTGGTAGACATTGGCCTTGAACCACTTCTCGCTGCCGATGTAGTAGCCCTTCTGGCCGGAGGCATCGCCCCAGCTGTTCTCGATCTTCCAGCGGTCAGCCTTGCCGTTCTCGTCCAGATTGACACCGCAGAACATCATGCAATGGTTCATGGTGCTTTCACGGGTGAGCAACCGCTCGGCCTTGGTCATGCCAAAGGTCAGGCCGCCCAGCACCTCGCCGTACTGGAAGCAGTCGGGGTCCCAATAGCCGTTGGCGCGGTCGCCGTCGGGGTGGCAGTCGCAGCTGAACATGACCCCCTCCCCTGCCTGCAGCTGACGGATGGTCAGATCCTCCAGCTCCTCCTGCGAGAGGTTGAGCCAGAACATATTCTCCTCCACCACGTCACCCATAAAGGGCTGGCAGTAGGTGCGGTTCAGCGCATGGATGGGCGAGGAGATGATAACGACGTAATCATCCAGATCATTGCCCACATATTTCTCCAGGAAGGTGTGCGGGGTCAGGTTCCGGTCGCAGTGGTAGTGCTCATCCTTGTCGGTATACTCAAAGTCAAAGCTCCTGGGAGGCTGGCCGTAGAGGATGCACAGGGCGTTGTAGATCTCCGCCAGCATCTCCTCGCGGCGGGCGGCCGTGTCCTTTCCCTCTTTTGCCATGGCCCGCAGTTCCAGCGCATCCTCCCGCAGCTTGCGGTTCAGGATGGGCAGATACTTGGCCGTTCCGGTGGAGTGGACTGTCTCCGGCATGACCCAGGAGGGCACCACGCCGTACTTTTTGATCAGGCTGATGGCCATATCCCACTGGCCGCCGTCGGGCAGCGGGTTGCCCAGCAGGGTGTAGGTCTCGCGGTCGGTCAGGTCCTGATCCGCAAAGTGGAGGATGTTCTCAAGGAAGAGATTTGCCTTTTCCAGCTTATCGTAGAACGCCAGATAGGTGGGAGAGAAGGAGAAATCCTCCAGATCACACTTGGCGATCACCCGCTGGCGCAGGACGTTCAGGGTGGAGAACATCCAGCAGCGGCCGCTCTGCTTCTGGTTCGTGATGTTATTGGTCTTGACCAGCACAGAGAAGTCCATCCGCAGCTTGGCAGCGGCGGCGGGCACAAAGGCCGCGTCCGGCAGAGCCGTGCGGGAAACTGCATTGGACATCACATTCAGCTCCGGGCGGGCAGCATAGCCCTGCTCAAAGCGTTCCAGCATCCGGGCATCAATGGGAGTAACACGATTCATTTGATTCACGCTTTCTTTCTGAAAAGATCAATCCTTGAAATAAGCATTCTGCACGGCCAGCAGGACACCGGCACGGCTTGCGGCAAAGTTCAGGCCGCCCTGCAGGTAGCAGGTGTAAGGCTCACGCAGGGGGCCGTCGCAGGAGAGCTCAATGGTGCTGCCCTGCGTAAAGCTGCCGCTTGCCATGATGACCTCATCGGTATAGCCCGGTTCCGGAGAGGGTTCCGGTGCGGCATAGCTGTCCACGGGGCTGGCGGCCTGAATGCCGCGGCAGAAGCCGATGAGGGCATCGGCGGTATCGGCATCGAAGCAGGTCACGATATCGTTGTGGTCCTCGCAGTAGCGCGGGATGGGCTTTTTGCCCACCAGCTCCAGCAGGCACTGGGCATAGATGGCGGTCTTGATGGCTTCACACACCACGCCGGGGGCATAGTAGAAACCAAGATACATATCACGGGGCGTTTCCAGTGTGCAGCCCAGCTCCTTGCCCAGACCGGGGGCGTTCAGGCGGTAGGCACACAGCTCCACCAGATCCTTCCGGCCCGCGATATAGCCGCCGGTGGGGGCGATGCCGCCGCCCGGGTTCTTGATGAGGCTGCCCACCACAAGGTCAGCACCGGCCTGGCAGGGCTCCTTCATCTGGGTGAACTCACCATAGCAGTTGTCCACAAAGATGATGATCTCGGGGTTGGCGGCACGGGCCGTGTCGGCGATCTTCTGAATGGTATCCAGATCAAAGGCATTGCGCTGCAGGTAGCCGCGGCTGCGCTGGATATGGCAGACCTTTGCCCCCGGGGCCTTTTGAGCGATCAGTGCGTAATCCGGGGTGAAGTCGGCCTTGAGGGGGGCTTCGTCGTACCGGATGCCGTAGTCCATCAGGGTGCCGGTGCCCTTGCCCTTGCCGTCCAGACCGATCACGCCCTCCAGCGTATCGTAGGGGCGGCCGGTAGCAGCCAGCAGGGTATCCCCTGCCCGCAGCAGGCCGAACAGGGCCACCGCCAGCGTATGGGTGCCGCTCTGGAACTGGCTGCGCACAAGGGCATCCTCCGCGCCCATCACCTCGGCAAAGATCTGCTCGAGCTTGGCGCGGCCGGTATCCCACAGGCCGTAGCCGGTGGTGCCCAGCATATCGGTGGAGGACATCTGGGTATCGGCAAAGGCCTTGAGCATTTTCAGCTGGTTGTAGTCCCGGATCTCCTCCATGTGGTGGAAATAGGGCTGGCAGAGCTCCATGGCTTTTTCGTCCAGCGCCAGGACTTCGGGTTTGTAATCAAAAAAGTGGTTCAGCATTGACATAATCTATCCTTGATCTTTATTTTCATATCGGGCATACTCTCCCAGCTTTTCAAAGCCGAGGCGGGTATAAAAGTGCACCCGTTCCGGGGAGCAGAGGAAAAGGGGCTGCAGGCCCTGCGCCGAGAGGGTGTTGGCCAGCCGGACGATAAGCCGCCCGCCGATGCCGCGCCCCCGCAATGGCTCCGCAGTCTCGCCGCAGGCCATGTAAGCCTGCTCTGTTCCAATGGCGTAAGCGCCCACGGTGCAGGCAAGCTCCCCGCCCTGTTCCAGAGCCCAGACCACAGCCCTGCCGCGGGCGCGCTTTGAGCAGAGCTCAGAGTAAAAATCATCCCGCCGCGTGGGGCGGTCCGGAAACAGCATCTGTGCAACGGGGCCCGCCGGGGGCTCCGGGTCAAAATGCAGGGAGGCCCAGAGCGTTTCTTCCACAGCGGGTTCCGGCAGCTGCTTTCCGGGTGCCAGGCCAAAGACAAAATGGGACTTTGCACGGGCCCAGCCGGTGGGCGGCGGGCACTCGGCTTCGTCCAGGATGACCGCCTTACAGCCGCAGAAATGCAGGAAGCTGGCCAGTTCGTCCGGGTTGGCGTGGCCCGCCAGCCAGGCGGTACTGCCGCCCACATCCAGCGCCAGCGTTGGCCCGGCGAAGAACCGGCCCGGCTGGCTTTTACCAAAGAGCGCCAACGCCTGCGGCATCGTGACCCCAAGGCAGAGCTTTCCGCGGCAGGCACTGCGGAACCGCTGCCTCTGGCGGGGCGTTCTGACCTGCGTGATCATTTCAGTGCGTTGACGATGTTCTTGAACTCGCGGCCGCGCACCTCAAAGTTGGGGTAGAGGTCGAAGGAGGCGCTGGCAGGAGACAGGATGATGATATCGCCGGGCTTTGCGGCGGCACGGGCCAGCTCCACGGCGTGCTGCATATTGTCCGCGTGCTGGATGGGCAGTGCGGCCTCGTTGAAGCCGGGGTCCTCTCGCAGGGCCTTTTCAATGCGGGGGCCGGTGGCACCCATCAGCACCAGATCCTTGACGTGGGCCACGATCTCGGGGGCCAGCGGCTCATAGGGGATGTGCTTATCGTAGCCGCCCGCAATGAGGATGACCTTCTGGTCAAAGCTGCGCAGGCCCGCAATGGTGCGGGTGGGGCTGGTGCCGATGGAATCGTTGTAGTAGAGCACGCCGTCCAGCGTGCGCACCGGCTCAATGCGGTGCTCCACGCCGGTAAAGGTGCTGCCCACCTTCTGGATGGCCTCTACGGGCACCTCGCCCCACACGGCAGCGGCAGCAGCCAGCAGGTTCTCAATGTTGTGCAAGCCGCGCAGCTTGACATCCTTCTGGGCAAGGAAGGGGGTCACAACGCCATCCTCTGCCATGCAGAGCATGCCATCCTTGCGCAGGAAGGCACCGTTGTCGGTATCGTGCAGGCGGGTGAACCACACCTGCTTGCCCTTGCAGTCTGCCTGCATGGAGCGGCTGATCTCGTTCTCATAGCCCAGCACGGCGCGGCAAGGCTGCTTCTGGTACAGCAGGATATTGCGCTTGGCATCAATGTATTCCTGCATATCCTTGTGGTGATCCAGATGGTTCGGGGTCACGTTGGTGACCACAGCAATATTGGGGCTGGTGTGCATGCTGATCAGCTGGAAGCTGGAAAGCTCCACCACAGCCACATCCTCCGGGGACACCTCCGGCAGCATGGGCAGCAGTGCTGCGCCGATATTGCCGCCCAAGTGCACCTTGCGGCCTGCGGCCTCGTAGAACTTGGAGATAAGGGTGGTGGTGGTGGTCTTGCCGTCCGAGCCGGTCACGGCCACGATCTCACAGGGGCAGAAGTCGAAGAACAGTTCCACCTCGCTGGTGACCATAGTACCAGCAGCCATGGCGTCCTGCAGGGGCTTTTCAAAATAGCCCACAAAGCCCGGGGTGCGCATGATGATGTCCTGCCCCTTGAAGCCGTCCAGATAGTTTTCGCCAAGGCTCAGGTCGATGCCCAGCTCCCGGATGGTGGCGGCGTAATCGCCAAAGTCCTCCACGCTCTTTTTCTGGTCGCACAAAGTCACATGAGCGCCCAACTCCACAAACTCCTTGATGAGGGTCTTGTGGCTGACGCCTGCGCCGATAAAGGCGACTTTTTTGCCCTGAATAAGCTGGGCAAGCTTCTGCTGATCTTTCTGCATAAAAACAGTTCCTCCTCTAATAGGATCATGGTATAACACCGCGCCGCACGGGCAGCGCGGGGATCACTTTGCTGTACCATTATAGTCCATTTGCGCGCAATTGGCAACGGAAAACCGCACAGTCTGCTTCAAAAAGCCCGGTAAATTCACAAAAAGGCAATTGTTTTTTCTGCTACTTTCTGCTACACTTGTCGTTGCAGAGCGTTTTTTGCCGTTTCTGCGCGAAGATGAACGGAATGAGGTTATTCTTTTTGAAACGATGGTTACGTTTTACCGCAGCGGTGCTGGCTGCTGCGTTTCTTTTTGCCCTGACCGGCTGCGGCAGCTCCACAAACTCCGCCAGCTTTACATGGTTCGTGGACAGCATCCCTGCAAATCTGGACCCGCAGGTGGCTTCCGGCGCGTCGGATGTCATCGCCTGCGAAAACCTGTACGGCACGCTGGTGCGCAAGGACCCGGACGGCGAACTTGTGCCGGGGCTCTGTGAGAAGTGGACGGTCTCCCCGGACGGGCTGACCTACACCTTTACCCTGAAGGACGGCCTGACCTACGCTGCCGCCAAGGGTGCCGCCACAGAGTACGACATTACCGCCGAGGATTTTGTATTTGCCTTCCGGCGCATTTTCCATGCCGAGACTGCCTCGCCTTATGCGGTGGAGTTTTCCGCCATTCAGAACAGCGCCGCCGTGCTGGCGGGACTTGCAGACGAAAGCAGTCTGGGCGTTTCGGCCAATGGGCCGCTGACGTTGGTGTTCCGGTTGAGTGAACGGGACGATAACTTCTTAGCAAAGCTGGCATTGCCCGGTGCAGCCCCCTGCGACGAGGCCTTTTTTGAGAGCACCCGGGGCACCTACGGGCTGACTGCCAAGACTACGCTTGCAAGCGGCAGCTTTTACCTGTATAACTGGACGACAAACGGTCTGTTTTTACGCCGCACCGTGGAAAGCCCGCTGGTCGGCAGTCTGCGTCTGGTGCAGGACACCAGCGGCAGCGGCAAGAGCGCAGCCCAGCTCATTGCTGATGGCAAATGCTCGGCAGCGCTGGACGAGAGCGGCGAAGCCACCAGCTTACAGACCGTAAGCTATTCCGACACCACATGGGCGCTGCTGTTCAACGCGGCGGAGGGGTCGGTGTTCCAGAACCAGCAGCTGCGGCAGGCGCTGGCCGGTATTGCCCGGGAAAACGCTGATGTGCCCTCCAGCGGCCTGTACGCCGCTGCAAAGGGACTTGTGCCGGAGGGTCTGACCGTGGATGGGCTGGACTACCGCGAGACTGCCGGGGATCCCCTGCCCACCATCCCGGAGCCAAAGGCTCTGTATCTGGCTGCGCGGCAGGGCATGGCTACCTCAGATTTTTCCGGTGTTACCCTGTTGCTGCCCAAAAGTGCTGGGCTGAGCGAGCTGGCCGACCAGATCAACGGCGCATGGCAAAAGGAGTGTTCCCTGTTCTTCTCGGTGGAAGAGGTAGAGCAGGACGAGTTTGACGCCCGCATTGCCGCCGGAAAATACACCATTGCCCTTGCGCCCATCCGTGCCGAGGGCGGCAGCGTGTACCAAATGCTGCAGCAATTCGCCACCGCAGGCGGCGGTCTGACCGGCTACGCCGATACCGTTTATGCCGACCGGCTGGCACTGAGCGCACAGCAGACCGGCAAGGACCGTTGCGCTCTGTTGGCGCAGTGCGAGCGGCAGCTGCTGGAAAGTTGCACCGTGGTGCCCCTAATGGCGCAGCAGAAGCGTCTGCTGCTGGCAAACGGCGTGCGGGACTTGGTATTCGACCCGTTCTTCCCGGTGCTGGACCTGACTTGGGCCAAAATGAGCTGACCGCAAATTTCGTGCGGAAAAGCCTTGACATTCCTGCCCTGCTTTGTTACAATAATGGAGTACTTGCAGGGTTAGCTCATCCGGTAGAGCGACTGCTTCCCAAGCAGTAGGCGGCGGGT
>ERZ506929.358-NODE-358-length-20913-cov-5.306645_pt1 | contig 20913 bp, 19 predicted proteins | sample MGYA00513173_ERZ506929 | MGnify/ENA metagenome assembly ERZ506929 | reverse complement strand
GATAAGGACAAACATGTCTTCATGTCTTCTTGTCAAAACAACATGTCTTCATGTCTTCATGTCTAAACAACCCGTCTCCCTGTCAAAAAATCAAAAAGCAATTTGTTTTCGCAAACACCGCGCATTTTGAAAATTCATCCCTGTATATCAATGCGATGTGTATACATTTTAGATAAAATTAACCATAATATCGTACAAGCAATGAGATATTTATATAATTTTGCAACAAAATACTTACAACTATGAAGAAATTAATACTTGCTACTCTTTTGCTGCTTGCAGTTTTCACCACAGCAAGCGCACAGCTTCCTAAGGTAGTCCTTAAGAGCATTGACGGAAAGACAGTGTCTACTGACACACTCCGCAACGACGGTAAGCCGTTCATCATCGACTTCTTCGCTACATGGTGCAAGCCCTGCAACCGCGAGCTCACCGCCATCAGCGAGGTGTACGAGGACTGGCAGAAGGAGACCGGCGTGAAGATCATCGCCGTGTCTATCGACCAGGCACAGAATATTAATAAGGTGAAGCCCCTCGTCGACAACCACGGCTGGCAGTATGAGGTGCTCCTCGATCCCAACAGCGACTTCAAGCGCGCACTCGGCATCCAGACCATTCCTTACGTAATCGTTTGCGACGGCGAGGGCAACATCGTGGCTAAGCACAACGGCTACACTGAGGGTGCAGAGGAAGAACTTATCGAGAAGGTAAGAGAACTCGTTAACAAGTAAAGACAATCAACAACAGAAGGAATAAATGAACAAGACTCTCGCGCTCATGCTCGCTGGCATGATGACGTCGGCTGCGGTCAACGCACAGAAGATAAAGCTCGCGAAAGACTACGACGTCACCATCACCGGTAGCGTTCAGAGCGACATCCTCGTGCCGCAGGAAGACCACAACATCGGTACGGGCACGTACGACGACAAGGTGCTTACCAATACCTACGCCGAGGTGCACGCACTCTCTAAGTATGTGGAAGCCGGTGCCAGACTCGAATATCTCGATCACCCGCTCCCCGGATTCGAACCCGACTTCAAGGGATGGGGCGTACCGTTCTATTATGTAAAAGGTAAGATCAATAACGCAGAACTCACACTCGGTAACTTCTACGAGCAGTTTGGTTCGGGCTTCATCCTCCGCACATACGAGGAACGCTCACTCGGCATCGACAACTCGCTGCTCGGCGGACGCCTCGTGGTACGTCCTTTCAAGGGCGTGCAGGTGAAGGCACTCGCAGGAAAGCAGCGCCGTTACTGGGACTACACATCGCTCGTCTCTGGTGCTGACCTCGAAGTAAGCGTAGACCAGTGGTTCGAGAAGATGCAGCAGAAGGGCACATTCCTTACCCTCGGCGGATCGTGGGTGAACAAGCATGAGAAGGCTGACGACGACATCATGGCAGACCCGACGCACAAGCTGCGACTGCCGGAGAACACCAACGCCTTCGACGTGAGAGCCAACCTTCAGTCAGGCGACTTCAGCGTCCTCGCCGAATACGCACAGAAGACAGAAGACCCAACGTTCGACAAGAACTTCCCATACATCTACCGCAAGGGTTACGTGGCAATGCTCTCCACTTCTTACTCGCGCAGCGGCATGAGCCTCTTGCTCCAGGCTAAGCGCTCGGACAACATGGGCTTCCGCAGCAGACGCACAGAGTCAGGTACGGCGGCTTTCATCAACCACCTTCCCGCATTCGCCTTCCAGCAGACATACGCTCTCGCTGCCCTCTATCCCTACGCCACACAGTTCAATGGCGAGTGGGCTTATCAGGCAGAGTTCGGATATAAGTTCAAGCGCCACACGGCACTCGGCGGCAAGTACGGCACAAGCCTCAAGCTCAACTTCTCGCACGTTCACTCCATCGAGCAGAACAAGAAGAAGGGCGGCGGACCGGGTACGGACGGATACGGTTCTGCTTTCTGGAAGTGGGGCGACAAGACATACTATCAGGACCTCAACGTCCAGATTGAGAAGAAGCTGTCGAAGTCGTTCAAGCTCAACCTCATGTACATGAACCAGTTCTACAACAAGTCTGTAGTAGAGGGAGAGGGCGGACTCATCCATTCTGACATCTACATCGCAGAGGGAAAGTATCGCATCAACAACAAGCTGACACTCCGTGGAGAGGCACAGTATCTGCATACTGAGCAGGACCAGGGCGACTGGTATTTCGGACTCCTCGAGCTGTCGTTCCTTCCGCACTTCATGTTCACCATCAGCGACCAGTATAACGGTGCGGAGCACTACTATAACGCTACGGGTGCCATCGACGAGACAAAGGGCACACACAAGGAGCACTACATCAACGGCTCTGTGACCTTCACCGCTGGCGCACACCGTCTGCAGGTAGGCTACGGCAAGACACGTGCAGGATATAACTGCTCGGGTGGCGTATGCCGTTTTGTGCCTGCAAGCAAGGGTGTGACAGTATCTTACAACTATAACTTCTGATCATTCTTATCATGAAAATAAAGAACTTATTCCTCGGCGTGGCAACAGCCGCTATGGCAATGGCTGCCGCTTCATGCAGCAACATTGACGAGGGAGACCGACTGATATACGTAAAGCCGGCGGAAGTGGGACGCGCCGTCCTCATCGAGGACTTGACAGGTCAGCAATGCTTGAACTGCCCAACCGGTACGGAAATCATCAACGGCATCATCGAGACTTACGGAGAGGACAACGTCATTGCAGTAGGTATTCATAGTGGCCCGCTCGGATTTGCCGGCAATTCGAAAAATCTGGGTCTGAAGACCGATACGGGCGACGAATATTTCAAACATTGGGCGAATGGCAAGACTCTCGGTCAGCCGTCTGCTATATTCAATAGAAAGACAGCGCCTAACAGTATCCCTAATACCTGGGCCGCAGAAGTAAGTCTCATCATCTCTGAGAAGGCAAATCTCTCCGTAAACATCGCCAATGCATACGATGCAGAGACGCGTAAGCTCACCACAACAGTGGGAGCCTTCGGCACAAACGGCACAGTGAACGGAAAGCTTCAGGTATGGATTGTGGAGGACGGCATCAAGGCTATTCAGCTGATGCCGCCGAACGGCACCCCTAACACGGAGTATATCCACAACCACGTGTTCCGTGCTGCCGTTAACGGCACATGGGGCGAGGAGGTCACCGTTAAGGAAGGCGAGACCACTACGAAGCAGTATTCTTACGTTCTGCCCGAGAAATGGAACGCTGACAATATCTCCGTCGTAGCTTTCGTCTATAATGACAACGGTGTGGAGAACGTGGCCAAGAAGCACCTCGTGGAGCACGAGGAGGTTACAGAAAACAAATAACTTACACAACAAAAAAGCAAAACAACTATGAAACTTCTAAAGTCACTCCTGCTCGTAGCAGCAGCAATGTTCACTACAGCGACATACGCTCAGGTGGACAACAGATTCTCCTTCGTTGATAAGAACGGCAAGGAGATACCAAGCGGTAGCGTGTGGACAACCCATACTGTGAAAGATAATGGTATGCGCGAAATGATAGATAGTGAAGTGTTTGTGAAGAACAACTCTTCAGAGAAAGCTGCTGCTGGCATATATATAAAAGTTGAAAAGATAGACAATGGCTCTATGCAGATTTGTTTTCCTATGAACTGTCAGGGTGACATAACAACTTCGGCATCAACCCCTGGTTATTTATTTAAACCTGGAGAGATTCAATCATCAGAGTCAGAATGGGTCTTCGATGAAGACGGCAGCTGTACTGTTACATACAAGCTTGAGTCATATATTGTTACCGAGGACAGATGGGGTAAGGAGACATTAATTAAAGAGGATGAGGTTGATATGGACCTCCCAATGCCTTCCATCACCGTAGTCTTCGTGAAGGGTGCCACAGCCATCAATGGTGTGAAGGACGGCGAGAACGTTGAGGTGGCAGCCATCTACGATGCTACTGGCAAGCAGATTCAGACCACACAGAAGGGCCTGAACATCGTGAAGCTCACAAACGGCAAGACAGTTAAAATTGTCAAGTAATCAATTAAATAGCATATTTTTTCTATTATTCACCAAATAATTCTATTATTATGAACAGAATTTTACTTTCAATTTGCGCGCTTATGCTCAGTGCTTCTGCGGCTAACGCGCAATTCCTGAATCCTTCGCTTCAGGTAAGCAAGCTCAACATGGTGACACCAAAAACGACTGCCACACAGTTTGGTAAGTTTGTTGCCCCAGCACAGGAACAGTCACAGAAGAAACTTGCACCTCAGAAGCTCACAGCTAACCAGAAGGCTGTAGGCGTTTCTGGTTCAGACACAATGTCAGGCGCTATTGGTCTTCCTACAGCTCCTGCAGTTAAGGGAGCTTACAACTGGATGGAGAAATCAGACTTGGCTAAATTCGCTGGTTGTAAGATTGTGGGTGCCCGTTATCTTATTTACGGATCTCTCGGTTCAAGCGCTAAGGTGCAGCTTTACTCTGCTACAGTTACACAAGAAGGTGTTACTGATTACACTCTCTTAAGAGAGGCTCCTGCTTCTTCTCAGGAAATTTCTTCTTATAACCAGTCAACTGAATCTTTCGACCAGAAGTGGAACGAGGTGACTTTTGATAAGCCTATTAACGTAGACGAACTTCCTTCTGATAAGGCTCTTTTCCTTGGTTATACATACAAGCAGAAGGCCACTAAGTCTAACGGTGACTGGGCAAAGGAATGCTTTCCTATTGCTGCTGGTAGTGGCACAACTTACATTCTGGCTCATGGCCCATTCGGTGATAACGGAGCAGATGCGTGGGCAGCGGTATCTGATAAACAGGTAATGTGCATTCAGTTTATCTTGGAAAAGGACGGCGGTTTCCCAGACGATCTCAGTATAGCTCAGGTTGTAATCAATCCGATGGTGAAGCCAAATGAGACGCTCCCGATTGACTTCTATGTTAATAACTTTGGTTCAAAAGAATGCAAGGCTGCTACTTTTGACGTTCTCCTCGACGATAAGTCTTTAGCAGAAATCTCAATGCCTGCTGATGCTGCTATCGGAAGTAAGTATACAAAGTTGTCTGCAGAAGTTGAACTTCCTGAAAATATCGAGATTGGCGCACACTTAGTTAGTGTTAAGGTGAAGACAGTAAACGGTGAAGCACCTGTCGGAGATACAAGCGACGACCAGGCTGCCGCCCAGTTCCGTACTTACACTAATGCAACTCCCCGTCAGTATAACCTCGTAGAGCAGTTCACAAGTACAAACTGCGTTGGATGTCCGTATGGTTATGCTACTCTCCGAGCTCTTCAGAAGTCTCGTGACGACATCGCATGGGTGGCAATTCATGGCAGAATCAATAAGAATGACACTGATCCCTATGTAAATGCTGATGCTGAAGGATCCATCGTATACTATTCAGTGAAAACCTTCCCTTCTGCAAACTTCAACCGCTTCAATTTGGGAGGTACCACGATTGCTGGAAATATCAGTGTTGAAGAGCAATATACTGATGAACTTGTAAAAGAATTAAATAATATCCTTGATATGGAGGATGAGTTAGCTCCTTCTCAGGTTAGACTTAACATGGAGACCAACCTTACTGTTGGTGACAACCCCAACTTAGATAATGCTACTCTGAACATCACCATCAAGGGTACTGGTGTGAAGAATGCCGCTAAGGTTCTTAAAGGTGCTGTCCTCGGTCTCTACATTACTGAGAATGGTGAATCGTCGAAGCAGTATAGCCCGAACGGTTGGCTGACGGGTTTTGCCCACGAGAATATTCTCCGCGTAATCGGAACTGAAAATCCTTGGGGCGATGAGATCGTTTGGAACGGTGACAACTTCGAGAAGACATACGAGGTTACTATTCCTAAGAAGCAGTACAACTACATCAATAACAAAAACACTCTTAACGCAGTGGCTTACGTAAGCTTGCCGTACGTTATTAAAGGTGAAGATGGCAAGAACTATCTTAATGGCGATTTGGAGAACGTATGGGTTAACCAGTGCCAGTTCCTCCAGCTCCCGAAGGGTCAGGCAACAGCCATCAAGGGCGTTGAGACTTCTGAGAACGCTACTGTAGTAGCTCGCTACGCTGCTGACGGCTCACAGATCTCTGCTCCGGTTAAGGGCATCAACATCCTCAAGATGTCTGACGGTACAACACGCAAGGTTGTCGTTAAGTAATAAGACGAAAGAATGTAAGCGGCATAGCCGCATAGCATTGACATAACAAAAAGGGTTTCGCGATTTAAGATTGCGAAACCCTTTTTTCGTTTTCAGACGGTTAGACATGTTTTTTAGACAAGAAGACATGAAGAACATGTTTTTTGACATGAAGACAAGAAGACATTATGAATTGCTCAGTTTTGAATTGACAGCATAAACATGTCTTCCTGTCTTCCTGTCTGAAAAATCATGTCTTCCTGTCTTCTTGTCTAAAAAACATGTCTGCATGTCAAAAACTTATCCGCCCTAAAACCCTAAACAACCTTAAAAATCATACTATTAATCAATAAATTGCATAATTAAGAGACGAAATACCACACTATTTGCAGAATTCTGATTAAATTTGCAGCTAAAAACTATAGATTGGGAATATTTTGAGTAGAATGAAAAGCAAGACCATTAACATAGCAGTGCTCCTCGCGGCACTCTTCTCACTCGTTTCGTGCCTCGATGCCAACGACGGCGACTATGTATACACCGACGACAGCGCCGTGACGGCTTTCTCTGTGACATCAGCAAAGAAGGCGGTACACGTCAAGGCAAGCAACGGTGCGGACAGCGTCTACACCACATCGGTGACGCTCACCGCATATAAGTTTGTCATCGACCAGCAGCGCTGCGTAATCTACAATCCCGACTCGCTGCCCTACGGCGTCGACCCGACCAAGATTCTCGTATCCGCAAACAGCCTAAATTCAGGTTCGCTGGTACTGAAGAGCATGACCAGCGACTCGCTCTCATATTTCAGCACTACCGACTCACTCGACTTCTCGAAACCCAGAGAGCTGCAGGTTTACAGTCTCTCAGGAGCTGCCGTACGTAAGTATGAGGTACGCGTAAACGTACATCAGGAGCCGGCAGACCAGTTCAACTGGACAAAGCTTCCTAACCCCACAGCCTTCACCAGCGCCCGCGGCGTGAAGAGCTTCGTGGTAACCACAGCGTCAGGCACCACACGCCGCTTCCTTCTCGCTTCCGACGGCACGACGACAACTGTCTATAGAGCCGACGGCGACAACGCATGGACAGCCGCCACACCCAACTTCAATCATACTCTCGCTGCCGAAACCTACCGTTCCGCAGCCGTAAAGCACGACACACTCTTCGTTTGTGACAACGGCGTGGTGATGGCTACCACCGACGGCAATACATGGACACAACAGACAACAGCCGAGGCTGGCGTGGCACGCATAATCGCCGCAAACCCAATCCGCCTCTACGCATACAATAATGAGGGCGTTATGCTCAGCTCTGACGACAGCGGAAAGACATGGAAGGGAGCCTCCATTGACGAGAGCGCTTCGCTCCTTCCCAACGGCGACATAGCTTACGCCACACTTCCCCTCGCCACCAACCCCAACGCTTACCGCACATTGCTCATCGGATCAGTGCCCGCAGCAAGCACAACGGCTTTCAGCGTCTGGGGCAAGATTGACGAAGGCACAGCGTACAGCGAGAACCAGCCGTGGATGTTCTACGACCATAACTCGCTCAACCGTCATGAACTGCCGCTCTTGCAGAACATCTCTGCCGTGGCTTACGACGGAAAGATAATGGTAATGGGCAACGACGAGCGTGTCTTCCTGCCGAAGTTCTATACTTCACGCGACGGAGGCATCACATGGCAGACCGACTCAGTGGTGACTGCACCGACCGGATTCTTCGTCTCAGGAGCCTATACTGCCTGCGTAGACAGCAACAACTTCCTTTGGGTTGTCAATGGCAATACCGGCGAGACATGGCGCGGACGCACCAACCGCCTCGGATGGAAGAAAGAACAATACGAATATTACGAATAAATCATGAAGCAACGCCTTACCTTATCAATGTGCATCCTTGCCGCCGCTTCTGCCCTTAACGCGCAGACCGACGACCAGTATCGCATGGAGATAGGTGTGGGAGCGGGCCTGATGTCGTATCAGGGCGACTTCAACGGCAGCATAATGAAAAACCAGCAGCCGATGGCTTCGCTGGTGTTGCGAAGGATATGGAGCCCGTACATGGGACTGAAGTTCTCTGGTTCTTACGGCAAGCTGAAGGGAACGTCGAAGGACGTCAAGACGTATTATCCCGAACTGAAGGACAATCCGTATGAGTTCAGCCGTTCGTTAGTGGACGTCAGCGCCGTATACGAATACAACTTCTGGCCATACGGCACCGGACGCGACTATCGCGGAGCAAAGCGCCTCACACCTTTCGTCTTCGTGGGAGTGGGCGCAACGTTCGCATCCGGAGGCGACGCAGACAACTGCTTCACCGCAAACATGCCACTCGGCTTGGGCGTGAAATACAAGATAGGACCACGACTCAACCTCGGAGTGGAGTGGGCGGAGCACTTCTCGCTCAGCGACAACCTTGACGGAAAGAAAGACCCGTACGGAATAGAGAGTACAGGACTGTTCAAGAACACCGACTGCTACTCCACACTGCAGATAACACTGACGTACAGCTTCTCGGCGAAATGCAGGACTTGCCACAACGAGGACGAGTGACATTTATTAATTGTTATTTATTAATTATTATTTATAGCTATGACCCAACAACTCGATATGAACCGCATACCACAGCACATTGCCATCATCATGGACGGCAACGGACGCTGGGCGGCAGAGCGGGGGAAACCACGCAGCTTCGGCCATCAGGCTGGAGTGGATGCTGTGAGGAAGATTACGTCGGAATGTACACGTCTCGGCGTGAAATACCTCACACTCTACACCTTCTCCACCGAAAACTGGAACCGACCCGCCACGGAAGTGGCTGCTCTCATGGGACTGGTGCTCACCTCCTTAGAGGACGAGATATTCATGAAGAACAACGTGCGATTCGAGGTTATCGGCGACATAGAAAGACTGCCCGTGGAGGTGCAGCAGAAGCTGAAGCAGACGATGGACAACACCGCTGCCAACACCGCCATGACAATGGTCGTAGCTCTTAGCTATTCGTCACGCTGGGAGATAACGAAGGCGGCGCACGACATCGCCTTGGAGGTGGCGGAAGGAAAGCTGAAGGCGGAGGACATCAGCGAAGAGACGCTCTCCGAGCACATGGCCACGGCTTTCATGCCCGACCCCGAGCTGCTCATACGCACCGGTGGCGAAGAGCGCATCAGCAACTACCTGCTGTGGCAGATAGCCTACTCCGAACTTTATTTCACCGAAACCTACTGGCCTGACTTCGACGAGGAAGGACTGCATCGTGCCATCGCTGACTATCAGAGCCGACAGCGCCGATTCGGAAAAACCGAGGCGCAGGTGGAGGAAGAGGAGAAGCAGCAGAAGTAAAGACACCCGCCACAACATAGAAGATAAAGAACCGAAACCAAGCAAACAAAGATGAATATAAAGAAGGTCTTGACAACTGTATGCGTCATGGCGTGCACAATGGCAGCAATGGCGCAGGACAAGATTCAATATCCCGACATATCGTATGCCGGAACACCACGCTCCGTAACCATCGGAGGCATCGCCGTATCAGGAGCCGATGGCTATGAGGACTATATGCTTACCGGCATCTCTGGACTGTCCGTGGGACAGCAGATTGATCTGCCGGGCGACGAGATAACGGACGCCATCAAGCACTACTGGAAGTACGGACTCTTCTCAGAGGTGTCCATTGCCGTTGACTCGCTCGTACAGGACAAGGCCTACCTGCACATACACCTACAGATGAGACCGCGTGTCTCTACCATCAACTACGTGGGACTGAAGAAGTCGGAGCGTACGGACATGGAGGAGAAGCTCGGACTGCTCAAGGGCGCACAGATTACGCCTAATATGATAGACCGTGCGAAGATTCTCGCAAAGAAATACTTCGACGACAAGGGATTCAAGAACGCCGACATACAGATTGTCCAGCGCGACGACGTATCGCAGAAAAACCAGGTTATTCTCGACGTCATCATCGACAAGAAGGAGAAGATGAAGGTGCGCAAGATATTCATAGAAGGCAACCAGGCTCTTTCTAACAGCAAGATAAAGGGCGGTCTGTTCAAGAAGGGAGCTTTCGCGAAGACGCACGAGGCAGGCACTTTAGGCTCGTTCCTCAAAGCCAAGAAGTTTACGCCGGAACGCTGGAAGGCGGACAAGCAGAAGCTTATAGACAAGTATAACGAGTATGGATATCGTGACGCCATGATTGTTTCCGACTCGGTTTGGAACGTTGACGACAAGCATGTCAGCATCAAGATAAAGGTGGACGAAGGCAAGAAATACTTCATCCGCAACATCACATGGGTGGGCAACACCATCTATTCGTCTGACTATCTCTCACGCGTGCTCGGCATGCAGAAGGGTGACGTCTACAACCAGAAGCTCATGAACAAGCGCCTCTCTGAGGACGAAGACGCTGTGGGCAACAACTACTGGAACAACGGTTACCTCTTCTATTCGCTCCACCCGACGGAGGTGAACATCGTGGGCGACTCCATCGACCTTGAGATGCGTATCTTCGAGGGACCTCAGGCGCACATCAATCACGTACGTATTATGGGTAACGACCGTCTCTACGAGAACGTCATCAGACGTGAGCTGCGTACCAAGCCGGGCGACCTCTTCTCTAAGGAGGCTCTCCAGCGTTCTGTACGTGAGATTGCGTCAATGGGACACTTCGACCCTGAGAAGGTTAACCCCGACGTAAAGCCCGATCCTGAGAACGGAACCGTGAACATCAACTGGGAACTTGAGCAGAAGTCGAACGACCAGGTGGAGTTCTCACTCGGTTGGGGTCAGACCGGCGTCATCGGACGAATCGGTCTTAAGCTCAACAACTTCTCTATGCGAAACCTCTTCCGCAAGAACAGTGAGCACAGAGGATTCCTCCCCATCGGTGACGGTGAGGTGCTCTCACTCGGAGCACAGACCAACGGTACGTACTATCAGTCGTACAACATGTCGTACTCAACCAACTGGTTCGGTGGCAAGCGACCCATTCAGTTCTCTGTAGGCGCTTACTTCTCAAAGCAGTCTGACGTATCGAGCAACTACTATAACAACGGCTACTTCAACAACTATTACAACTATATGTATGGTTACGGTAGCAACTACGGATATAATAACTACGAGAACTATTACGATCCGGACAAGTATGTTAAGCTCTTCGGCGTTTCGCTCGGTTGGGGTAAGCAGCTGAGATGGCCTGACGACTACTTCCAGCTGTCGCTCTCACTACAGTATACCCGCTATATGATGAAGAACTGGGCTTACCTCCTCATGACTAACGGTAACTCTAACAACCTTAACCTCAGCATTCAGCTGTCGCGTACGTCTACCGACAACCAGCTGTTCCCGCGTCGCGGTTCTGAGTTTATGGCGTCAGTGACCGTAACACCGCCTTGGTCAGCATTCGACGGAAAGGACTATGAGCACCTCGCTCAGAACCCCAAGTCGCCCAACTATAACAAGGAACAGCAGGAGAAATACCGCTGGGTGGAGTACCACAAGTGGAAGTTCAAGGCTCGCACCTACACCGCTCTCACAAGCGGACAGAAGTGTCTGGTGCTCATGACTCGCGTAGAGCTCGGCTTGCTCGGCTCTTTCAACAAGTGGAAGAAGTCGCCGTTTGAGACCTACTACATGGGTGGTGACGGTATGACCGGATATGCTACATCTTATTCAGAGGAGACCGTCGGTCTTAGAGGTTACGAGAACGGCTCGCTCACTCCGCTCGGCGCCGAGGGCTATGCTTACGACCGTATGTCGCTGGAGCTTCGCTATCCGCTCCTCCTCGGCAACACCACCATCTACGGCCTCACATTCGTCGAGGGTGGTAACGCCTGGACAGAGACCAAGAAGTTCAATCCCTTCGACATGAAGCGCTCCGCCGGTATCGGTGTACGTATCTTCCTCCCGATGGTAGGTTTGATGGGTATCGACTGGGCTTACGGTTTCGACACCGTATACGGAAAGAAGGGCGGCAGCCAGTTCCACTTCATCCTCGGACAGGAATTCTAATGCTAACATAATTTTTTAAAGATATGAGAAAATTAATGTTAATCTGCCTCTTTGCCATTACGGCATTGACGGCAAGCGCACAGAAGTTTGCGCTTCTTGACATGGAGTACATCCTGAAGAACATCCCCGCCTACGAGCGTGCCAACGAGCAGCTCAATCAGGTGTCGAAGAAGTGGCAGGCTGAGGTGGAGGCTCTCAACACAGAGGCTTCCACAATGTATAAGAACTATCAGAACGAGATGGTGTTTCTCTCTGCCGAGCAGAAGAAGGAGCGTCAGGAGACCATCATGAAGAAGGAGAAGGAAGCCAGCGACCTGAAGCGCAAGTATTTCGGTCCGGAAGGCGAGCTCTTCAAGAAGCGCGAGAGTCTGATGTCGCCCATCCAGGAGGAAATCTACACTGCCGTAAAGGAAATCTCCGAGCTTCGTGGTTACTCCTTAGTACTCGACCGAGCCTCCGACGCCGGCATCATCTTCGGTTCGCCGAAGATAGACATCAGCAACGAGGTGCTGCAGAAGTTAGGATATAATTGATAATTATCAAAAAAACAAAATAAAGAGAAAGAATGAAAAAGCTATTTTTAATGCTTATGTTGTTCATGCCATTGGCAACATTCGCACAGAAGTTCGGTCACGTTAACGCACAGGAAATCATGGCTTCTATGCCTGAGTTCATCAAGGCACGTGGTGAGGTAGAGGCTGCAGCAAAGCAGTACGACAACGACCTCAAGGCTATGCAGGACGAGCTCCAGCGTAAGGCTCAGGACTATGACAAGAACTCCTCTACAATGAACGAGACCAAGAAGAAGGAGACAGAGGAAAGCCTCCAGCAGATGTATCAGAAGATACAGCAGACTGCTCAGGACAACCAGCAGGCTCTCGGCAAGCTCCAGCAGGAAAAGATCGGTCCGATCACCAACAAGCTCGTTGACGCCATCAAGGCAGTAGGCAAGGCAGGTGGTTATGTCTACATCATGGACGTCACTTCTGGCATCCCCTACATCAGCGACACTCTCAGCAAGGACGTTACCGCAGAGGTTAAGGCCGAGCTCAACAAGACTGCTCCTGCAAAGAAGTAAACAAAAACACACACAACACAGACGAGGCTTGATTCAAGCACTGGTTTCCTGCCTCGCGTAAACGGACAATGAGATGACACACAGTGCACCTCATTGTCCTATTTTTTTAACCATCCACCCCAACACACTTTTTCTAACCATTCATCCCACAGATTAATATGAAGAAGACACTGCTGTTTATCATCCTCCTTGCTATGCCGTTGCTGGCAAGCGCACAGACAAGATTCGGATACTTCAGTTTCGACACGATGCTGAAGGAGATGCCGGAGTATGTAAAGGCACAGGCCGACGTGGACAACCTCAGACGTAAATACGACAGTGAGATGAGACGTGCCGAAATGGAGTTCAACTCGAAGTACGAGGAATTCCTTGAGGTGCAGAGCACCCTCGTGCCCACCATCCTCCGCAAGCGTCAGACCGAGCTGCAGGACCTTATGGAGAAGAACGTGGAGTTTCGCAAGGACGCCGAACGCCTCCTCAAGCAGGCAGAGACTGACGCCCTCTCCCCCGTACGCCGCCGTCTCGCAGCAGCAGTAGCAGCTGTGGGAAAAGACCAGGGCTACGCCTTCATCCTGAATACCGACAACGACGCCTGCCCCTATGTCAACCCGGAAATGGGAGAAGACGCCACAGAGCTTATCAAGGCTCAGCTAACAAAATAAGGAATCCTAAAACCACAACAGCAATGACATTTCCACAATCGCCAGGCCCCATCGGAGTGTTCGACTCCGGCTACGGCGGACTGACTGTCCTTCACGGCATCCGCCAACTGCTGCCGCAGTATGACTATATGTACCTCGGCGACAACGCCCGTGCGCCCTACGGCTCGCGGTCCTTTGAAGTGGTCTACCAGTTTACGAGACAGGCTGTGATGAAGCTATTCTCAATGGGTTGCCACCTTGTCATCCTCGGATGTAACACAGCCTCCGCCAAAGCGCTGAGGTCCATCCAGCAGCGCGACCTCCCCCTTCTCGACCCCAACCGTCGCGTCCTCGGCATCATCCGACCCACTGCCGAAACCATCGGCAATCTCACCACATCGCGTCACGTCGGCGTACTCGCCACCGAAGGAACCATAAAGAGCCAGTCGTACAAACTTGAGATAAAGAAGCTCTTCCCCGACATCACCGTCAGCGGAGTGGCTTGTCCGCTGTGGGCAGCCATCGTGGAGGCAGGCGAAGCCGACTCTCCCGGTGCCGACTACTTCGTGAAGAAGCGCATCGACCAGCTCATGCGTCTCGACCCGCTTATCGACACCGTCATCCTCGGCTGCACACACTATCCGCTTCTGATGTCGTCCGTGGTGAAGAACATCCCCGACGGCGTGCGCATCATGGCGCAGGGCAGCTACGTGGCAGACTCCCTTGCCGACTATCTGCAACGCCACCCCGAGATGGAACAAAACATCACGAAGGGCGGCAAATGCCGATATCTCACCACCGAAAGCGAGGAACGATTCAGCGAGACAGCACGAATATTCCTCCATGAGGACATCACAGTGAGCCACGTAGACCTCACCGACTGAAAAATAACGCCATTATATGTCCCTTATATGCAATTCTTTCAGTAACTTTGCATAGAGACTATACAAAAGACACCAATAAATTAGGAATAAGAAAAAAACAACAAAAATAACGACATGTCATTAAAATGCGGTATCGTAGGACTCCCTAACGTGGGAAAGTCCACACTCTTCAACTGCCTCTCCAACGCAAAGGCACAGGCAGCCAACTTCCCTTTCTGTACAATCGAGCCTAACGTCGGCGTAATCACAGTGCCCGACGAGCGACTCACACGACTCGCCGAGATAGTTCATCCGGGACGCATCGTTCCCGCTACCTGCGAGATAGTAGACATCGCCGGACTCGTTAAGGGTGCATCCAAGGGCGAGGGTCTCGGCAATAAGTTCCTCGGAAACATCCGTGAGACTGACGCCATCATCCACGTGCTCCGCTGCTTCGACGACGAAAACATCGTACGTGAGGGCGGCGCAAGCGTAAACCCCGTAGAGGACAAGGAAGTCATCGACACCGAGCTTCAGCTTAAGGACCTCGAGACCGTAGAGGCTCAGCTCCAGAAGCAGTCGAAGATTGCCTCCATCGGCAACAACAAGGACGCCAAGATAGCAGTGTCTGTGCTCGAGGCTTACAAGGAAGTGCTCGAGCAGGGCAAGAACGCACGCACCGTGGAGTTCGAGACAAAGGAGGAGCTTCGCTATGCTCACGACCTCTTCCTGCTCACCTCTAAGCCCGTGCTCTACGTCTGCAACGTGGACGAGGCTTCTGCAAAGGACGGCAACGAATACACACAGCAGATTGCTGAGATAGCCAAGAGCGAGGGAGCCGAGATGCTCGTCATCGCTGCAAAGACCGAGGAGGACATCGCTTCGCTCGAGACTTACGAGGACAAGCAGATGTTCCTTGAGGAACTCGGACTGGAGGAGAGCGGCGTAAACCGCCTTATCAAGAAGGCTTACCAGCTCCTCAACCTCGAGACATTCATCACCGCCGGTGAGATGGAGGTGAAGGCATGGACATACCACAAGGGATGGAAGGCTCCACAGTGCGCCGGTGTCATCCACACCGACTTCGAGAAGGGATTCATCCGCGCCGAGGTAATCAAGTATGACGACTACATCCAGTACGGTTCTGAGGCTGCTGTCCGTGAGGCAGGCAAGCTCTCCATCGAGGGTAAGGATTATGTCGTTCAGGACGGCGACATCATGCACTTCCGCTTCAACGTATAACTCCGTAAGGCGTTTTCAACATAATAGGAAGACATAAACAGATAAAAGAAGGACAATGAACTCACTTCTTAACTACATCGTATGGGATCCGAGCGACACTGCCGTGACAATCGGACCCCTTGCGCTCCACTGGTACTCGTTGTGCTGGCTCGTGGGGCTTGGCCTTGCTTACGTCATCGTGCAGAAGCTCTATAAGGAGGAGAAGGTGAAGGAAGGACTCTTCGACCCGCTCTTCATCTATTGCTTCGTGGGAATCCTCGCAGGAGCACGACTCGGCCACTGTCTCTTCTATCAGCCCGACTACTTCCTGACCAGCCCTACGCACTTCATCGAGATGTTCCTGCCCATCCACATCGCCTCTGACGGATCGTGGAGTTTTACCGGCTTCCGCGGACTGGCGTCGCACGGCGGAACCATCGGTCTGATGCTTGCCCTCTGGCTGTACGTTCGCAAGACCCGTATGAACATCTGGCAGGTGCTCGACAACATAGCTATTGCCACCCCCGCCACGGCTTGCTTCATCCGACTGGGCAACCTCATGAACTCCGAGATAATCGGAAAGCCTACCGATGTGCCCTGGGCGTTCATCTTCGAGCGCGTCGATTCGATGCCGCGCCATCCGGGACAGCTCTATGAAGCCATCGCTTACGCCGTGCTCCTCATCATCGGATGGGTTATCTATCGCAAGCAGCCGCAGCGCGTAGGCACCGGATTCTTCTTCGGACTCTGCCTCGCCTACATCTTCACGGCACGCTTCTTCATCGAGTATACGAAGGAGATACAGGAGGCATTCGAGGCAGCTCTGCCCATCAACATGGGTCAGATTCTCAGCATTCCGTTCATCGTCATCGGCATAATGTGCATGAGGGGAGGCGGATGGATGAAGAAATTTAATAATTCAGTAAATAAACATTAATACCTTTACGTATATGAAAAGACAGATTATCACATCACTCGCCCTCGTAGCTTGCATGGCAGCAGGGGCACAGACGAAGATGACGCTCGACCTGACTGGTAAGAACGCTACGTTTTCACTCGACAATGTGAGCAAGATAACATTCTCTGAAGAGGGAATGCTGAACGTATTCGACAAGCTCGGTGCAAGCCAGAGCTTCTCTCTTGACGAAGTTAGAAAGATCAGCTTTGACGGCGAATTCACTGCCATCAACGACACAAAGACTGACCCCGCCGCTGGCGTATCGTTCCAGTTTGACGGCAATGCAGTACGTGTGAACGGCATCGCCAAGACCTCTACAGCCCGTCTCGCATCTGTTTCAGGTGCTTTGGTAGGCATGCAGAAGGTGGACAACGGCGGCACCATCGACGTATCTTCACTCGCAAAGGGCGTGTATGTCCTCACTGTGGACGGAAAGACATTCAAGTTTGTAAAGTAATCCCATCCGCATAATCACACTTTACGCTACTTATTATGAAAACTATTCTACGCAACATGGCTCTCTGCGCGTTCTCGTTCTGCTCCATTGCAACCTATGCGCAGCAGGACCGCAATGTTGTGTTCCACATGTCCGACAAGACCACCAAGACGGTGAGTCTTGCCGGAGTTGACAGCCTCACCTTCGAGAAGGCTGTGCGCACTCCGCTCAACCTCGACCTCGAAATCCATTCCACCTACATCAAGCAGATAATGACATGCAGCGATCCCAACATGCGTTACTACGTGTCTTACCTTGAGAAGGAGGTTTTCGATGCCGAATATCCCACTGATGAGGCTCTCGTAGCCGACGACAAGCAGTGGATGGAGGATATGGCTAAGTCGTACGGCATGTCAGTATCTGAGATGATCAGCAGCTTTACTTACACGGGCAACTTCGACGAGTATCAGGCCAATCTTCTGCCGGGTCATGAGTACGTGGTATGGATGCACGGCATGGACGAGCAAGCCAATTCCACTACTCCGGTTACGAAGATTGCGTTCCGCGCCAAGGACGTAGAACGCATCGCCAACACCGTGACGCTGACTGCGGAGAAGACCGCTGAGGGCATCAAGGTGACGGCGTCGCCGGACGACAAGACGAAGAACTACACCTTAGGATTCTTCCCCACATCGATGATGCGTGACGAGATGACAGGTATGCCGCAGGGCACTCGCGACTATATGCAGACTGGTATAAGCTCCTCTCTCTACGACTATCTCGCTAACAACGAGATGCCGCTCTTCTTCGAGAACAACGCATTCAAGGGTGACGCAAACATCACCTATACCAACCCGAGTAGAAACACCGAGTATTACATCGTGGCTGCATACCTCGACGACGAAGCAGCCATCTGCTCTGACATCTCGCAGATAACCGTCAATAGAGACGGCAGTCTCAGCGACGTCACAATGGTGAAGGCACCTGCCAAGTTCTTGGGCAAGACAGTTCGCAGACACGCAAAGTAAAATAAATAAAGGCTTAAAAAATTTGCAGCACGTCCTTACAAGGCATGCTGCAATTTTTTTTATTCCGACGTTTTTTGCTTTCTTATAGCAAAGTTATTTTCTTACTGGTCCGTATCTCGTTTTTTATCAGTAACTTTGCAAAGCCGTTGTGTACGGCACTCAATAGCTAAAAACACAAGAAAGTAAAAAGAAAGTAAAAACAAAGAAGATATGGACTGGATAAACTCCCTCTTCATCGATCACACCCCCGTGCAGACTTGTTTCCTCCTTTCGTTGATAGTTTCGATAGGCGTCTTCATGGGAAAAGTTCGAATAAAAGGTATTTCGCTTGGTGTGGCCTTCGTCTTCTTCATGGGCATCGTCGCTGGTAGTCTCCACCTCGAAGCCGACCCCGGGATGACAAGCTTCGCCGAAACATTCGGACTATCCATTTTCGTGTATGCACTCGGACTGCACGTCGGACCCAACTTCGTGGGACTGATGCGCGATGAGGGCATAGCGCTCAACCTATGGGGCTTCGCCATCATCCTTCTCGGAACGGTTATGGCTCTGGTGCTCTGTCTTGTTACGGGCATAACCATCCCCGATATGGTCGGCATCCTTTGCGGTGCCACCACCAATACGCCTGCTCTCGGTGCCGCACAGCAGGCTCTTATCTCCGCACACGTATCGAGCAGCGGCGCCGCACTCGGCTGTGCCGTCACTTATCCGCTCGGTGTAGTTGGCGTCATCTTCGCCATGATATTGCTTCGCAAGACCCTTGTGAAGCCCGACGACCTCATTCCGCACAGCCACAGCGACGAGGACAATACGTATATCGGACAGTTCGTGGTGGTAAATCCTGCCATTGTGGGACTGACCATCGCCGAAATAGCGCAGACATCACAGCGCCACTTCATCATCTCGCGCATCTGGCGAAACGGCAAGGTTATCGTGCCGATGGCGCAGACCGTCATGATGGAGAACGACAACATCCTCGTAGTAACCACACGTGACGAGGTGCCGGTAATGGACATCCTCTTCGGAAAACACGTCGAGAAGGACTGGAACCGCGACAAGATTGACTGGAACGCCATCGACTCCACCGTCGAGAGCCGCGTCATCGTCATGACACGCACCAAGCTCAACTCGAAAACGCTCGGCTCGCTGCACATGCGCGAGACCTACGGCGTAAACGTAAGCCGCATAATGCGAGGCGACATCAAGCTCCTTGCCACCGACTCGCTCCACCTCCAGTACGGCGACCGCCTTACCGTGGTGGGCACACCGGAGGACATCGACCATGCAGAGGCGTTCCTCGGCAATGCTATGGGCCGACTGAACGAGCCTAACCTCGGCGCCATCTTCTTCGGACTGCTAATGGGTCTGGCTCTCGGAATGATACCAATCAGCCTGCCGGGAATGAGTTCGCCGGTGAAGCTCGGCATCGCCGGAGGTCCTATCATCATGGGTATCATCGTCGGCGCTCTCGGTTCGCGTCTGCGCATCATCACCTATACCACACGTTCCGCATCGCTGATGCTTCGCAAGCTCGGACTTTCGCTTTATCTTGCCTGCCTCGGTCTCTCAGCCGGTAAGGACTTCCTCTCCACCGTGGTACGTCCCGAAGGACTCATGTGGGTGGGCATCGGTCTGGTGCTTACCATGCTGCCGCTGCTCATCATCGGTGCCGTGGCATTGAAGACCAAGAAGTTCGACTTCGGAACCATCTGCGGATTGCTCTGCGGTGCCATGGCCAATCCTATGGCGCTCAGCTATGCCAATGAGACCATCAAGGGCGACCGCGCTGCCGTAGCCTACACATCAGTTTATCCGCTCGGCATGTTCATCCGTGTGGTAATAGCGCAAATCATCATCATGACGTTGGTTTGCTGACGTAAAGACAGTAATAATATAGCATGACAGACAATATCATCAATCCCCCTGACTACCGCCACGACACCGTGCTGCCGCTACCGATGGAGGTGACAGCCAACGCATGGGCGGTGGACGCAGCCTGCTCCGGCAATCCCGGACCGATGGAATATCAGGCCATCGACCTTGCCACAGGAGCGCAGGTCTTCCATTTCGGCCCCCTCCACGGCACCAATAACATAGGGGAATTTCTCGCCATAGTTCACGCTCTCGCCCTTCTTGACCGCCAGGGCGTCACCGGCAAGACCATCTATTCCGACTCGCACAACGCCATTCTATGGGTGCAGAAGCGCCAATGCAAGACCAAGCTGCTGCGCACACCGCAGACCGAACAGCTCTATCAGATAATTGCACGCGCCGAGAACTGGCTCCGAACACACCAGATAAAGAACTCCATCGTGAAGTGGGAGACAAGGAAATGGGGAGAAGTGCCGGCGGATTTCGGAAGAAAAGGATAGCAGCATGCTGCTGCACGAATTAGGAATTTTGAGTTATTCCGCTGTGTGCGTATGTTAGTGACAATATTTGTTTTTATGACGATTCGCGTTACCTCAATAATTGATAATATTCAACCATTCCGCTGTCATTTTGCACAATAATTCAAAAATCGTTGTTCACATTGTTGTATATCTCAATAATAATGGCTAA
>ERZ506929.348-NODE-348-length-21377-cov-5.772395_pt1 | contig 21377 bp, 8 predicted proteins | sample MGYA00513173_ERZ506929 | MGnify/ENA metagenome assembly ERZ506929 | reverse complement strand
ATAACCAGTAAACTTTCCTCATTCTTCTCTCAAACACTTTTTATATGTACTTTCTAACGAGAAAAGTGGCTCTATCGTATGGCGTGGGTGCAGTTTGCACAGCAAAACACCATAAAAACAGCAAATCAGAACTCTAAAATCAATTTTTATTTTGTAACAGCTTTTTACTCTTTGTACGATATTTGCATCGTGTGATAATGCAAATATAACATTGCTGAGAGGTGATAACGAAAGTTGTGAAATGTCTTTTATAAAGATGTTACAGTGTGTTTTTTATATCAATTATGCATTTTACTCTCTTCTGTTATTCCTACAACCGAACATAATTACCTGTATATGTTATGTTTATCTCGTGCTTAATGATGTTGTATTCTTTACAAAGACGTAATCAGTACCCCCCCATTGGCATTATTAATGTTAATTTCACGGGTATTTAACTTAAATAAAGTTAATATAAGTGTGATAAATATGACTTTTAATATCGTATTAACAACAAAGTTTGTAATTTTGTTGTCTACATTATTTGTAATGTAACACGGAAAAAAAACTTATAATAGAACAGACTTTTTAATATACAACGTATTTAATAGTATATGAAGCTCGCTTTGTGGCGACTTCGATTGTGTAACACAACGATGACAGATTTCAGACATAGACTATTTTTTTTGGCAGCTCTTGTGTTCTTTATGTTGCCCGTTTCGGCACAGCACACAGCCGTCAAGACCAATGCTCTTTATTGGGCCACGACAACGCCTAACCTTGCTGTAGAGACAAAGCTTGCACGTAAATGGACGGGCGAACTGTCCGTGGGGTGGAATCCTTTCACCTTCTCCGACAACCGCAAAATCCGCCACATTGCCGTACAGCCGGAAGTGCGTTACTGGCTGTGCTCGCCCTATGCGGGTCATTTTCTCGCAGCCCATCTCATTTATTCGCATTACAATGCTGGCGGCATAAACCTCCCGTTCGGCATCTTTCCCGAGCTCAAGGACTATCGTTTCCAGGGCGACCTCGGAGCGGTGGGTATCGGCTATGGCCATTCGTGGATGCTGCCCGGCAATCACTGGAGCATAGAGGCTGAGATTGGTTTTGGCGTAGGCATCACCAAGTATGGCAAGTATGAGTGTGCCACGTGCGGATCAAAGGTGGCAGACGAGAAGAAGACGTTCTTCATGCCCACCAAGGCAGCCTTGTCCATCGTTTACAATATTAAGTAGCAAGTAAAAATAGTATGATTAAGAAATATCCCCTTGTTGCTGCGGCCATTGTCTGCAGCCTTCCTTCTTGTGCCGTATTGTCACGTGGTTCGGCATCCTTGCCGTCGCCTTGCTCAGCTGCTGACAGCGTGAGTGCTGTGTGGACAGCCGACACGCTCCGTCTACGCTTTGCCGTTACGGAGCCGTCAGACATGGGTTCGGGCTATGCCGTCTGGAACCTTCCTCGTCTGGGAGCCGCCGACGGCGACACGCTCACCCTGAAGCCTGCCGTCTTCCGTGGCAAGCGCAACATGCAGTATGTCTCGCGCGAGCGTCATTTCTCCGGCAAGAACAGCGACCGCATGGCACGCCGCCTCTCGTCGTCGCCCCGTTCCACGCTCCAGCTTTCCGACAACGAACGTCTGCTTGGCGACACCGTTGTTTACGATTTGGCAGTGACACGTGCCGAACGTCCATGGCTGTGGGAGAAGCCGTCCGTGCTGATCGTGAAGCGTGAGAAGGACGGATGTTGTTCTGTGGACAGTCTGCCCCCGCTACGGTTAGCAGCCCTCAGATACGTGCCGCCCTTCGTGCCGAAGTTAGCTGTAGTGGAGGATAATGCCGGACGTGCCGGCGAACTGCGCAAGGACAATCCCGTGCTCCATCCCTTCTCGGAATACCAGCCTTACACCAAGGACCGCATACTCCGCAAGGACCGCGATGCGCTCTACGTACACTTCGAGCTCGACAAGGCTGTCTTAAAGCACAGTTTTCGCAGCAATGCCATGATTCTGGACCGCATCGTCGACATAACACGTCAGATAATGGCAGACTCTACGTCTATGGTAAAGAAGATTCAGATCGTTGGTCTGGCGTCCGTAGAGGGTAGGGTGGCGCACAACGAATGGCTCGCCGGTGCTCGTGCCGACGCCCTGAAGCGTTACGTGCAGGAGCGTGTGAGCGTGCCTGACTCGCTCTTCGACGTAGCCAACGGCGGTGAGGCATGGACCGAGCTTCGCTCGCAGATAGAAGACTCGCAGTTCGACGGTCGCGACGCGCTGCTGCATATCATCGACACCGAGGCTGATGTCAACGTCCGTGAGCGCCTTATAAAGAGCCATAACGGTGGCAAGACCTACTCTTATCTGCGCGATAAGGTGCTTGCCGACCAGCGAAACTCTGGTTATCTGCGCATCTATTACGACTACGTGCCCGACCATGCGGCTGCCGTTATCAACAAAGCCACGGCGCTCATCGGCGAGCAGCGATACGCTGAGGCTCTGAAGATGCTCCGCACCGTGTCGTCAGACCGCCGTGCGCAGAACGCCCTCGGTGTGGCGCTCTACATGACAGGCAGCAAGGAGGAGGCCATCAGTTGCATCCGACGGGCTGCCGAAGACGGCAACCGCGAGGCGCAGGACAATCTCAGACAATGGGAAGCCATAGAGAAGGCGCTCCGACAATAAATGGCAAAGAACATAAACATCATATAAATTTACACACAAATTATCATTATGAAAAACTTTAGTAAGTATTTCCTGATGGGCACAGTTGCCCTCTCAGGAATGACCGCTTTCACTGCTTGCTCGTCTGAGAACGAGCCAAGCGCAGAGGTCAACCCGACATTCAACGGTAGTACCGTGAAGACACAGTTTGCTCTTAACCTCCCGTATGCTGCCACTGGCACACGTCAGAGCGCCGACGTAGCTCAGCAGGACGGCAAATTCCGTGGCATCCAGAACATGCGTCTGCTGCCGTTCACTGGCGCTGCTGCTGCAGGACAGACATCAGCCAACCTTCTCACGCTTGGCTTCAACAGCGACGCTTTCCAGAGCGACGCTGAAGCTCAGGGACGTTACATCTATCGTGACGTGGAGATTCCGGTAGGCACAAAGAACTTCGTGTTCTATGGCAAGGCAAAGGATGAGGGGGCCGACAAGTTCACAAACGGTAACCTTGTAGAGGATGGTTTGAATGTCAAAACAGTGGCTCTCGACAATGTAAAGTTCAGTCTTGACCCTATCAATGGCGGTCTTAACCTTGCAGCTGCAGCTGCAGGTGAGGAAGCTTCTTACAATAAGGTGCTCAAGGCTCTTCAGACAGTAACCGACACAAAGGTTGGTGAAGGTGAAAATGCTATTGAGTGGACCAACGTTACGGTTCCTGCTTCTGGTGCTACAGATTATGCAAAGCGCAATCACGCAAAGAAGCTTTGGGAAGCGTTCAAGACGCTCAAAGCTGGTTCTGCTGCTTCTGTATGTGAGGCTCTTACACGTCTCGACGAGTCGGTAGGTGTGAAGGCTCTTGATGAGGACGATACAGCTGCTGCTGACGGCGAGGGCTTGCTCCAGACCTTGAAGGCGAACATCACTATAGCCAAGACTTTGCTCACAGACAATAAGTTCCCTGCTGACCTTAATCTTCCCGACGGTGCAGTTCAGGTGAAGCTTAGCGAAACAGGCAACAAGTGGAGCTTTAAGTCTCCGACTGTTCAGGTGGGTGAAGCAAGCATTGATTATGCTAAGATTACATACCCTGCAGCTCTCTATTATACAGTCAACACTCCTGTAAAGGCTAATGACAATGCTTCTACAGGTTTGGCTGATGGTATGTGGCCTGGACGTACTGAATGGACAGGCGGTACAGCTACATGGACAGGTTGGACAGACGAGGTTGTTAACTCTACCCGTACCATCGCTCTCGAGAAAGCCATCCAGTATGGTGTGGCTAACCTTAAGACCACAGTTAAGCTCAAGAATCCAAACCTTAATGATAATGCCAAGGCTGTAGGTGGTCAGGTGGCTGACCAGAACATCGCTGTTAACGGCAATCTGAAGCTTACCGGTGTGCTCGTAGGTGGTCAGCCTCAGTATGTAGGTTGGGACTTCAAGGCTCCTGCTGCTACTTCATTCGACTATACTGTCTATGACAATAAGATAGACGCAAGCGTTCTTGCTCTCACTACTGCACAGTCTGCTCCTAACTACACCCTCGTACTTGATAACAACAACGAGGCAGAGCAGAAAAATGTGGTTTACGTAGTGCTTGAGTTTGTGAACAACACAGGCGTCGACTTCTACGGTAAGGACGGCATGGTGCCTAAGAATGGCAAGTTCTACCTCGTAGGTAAGCTCGACAAGGCTGCTACAACAGGAGTTACTAATACAAAGAATGTTAACCACATCTTCGTACAGGATCACACCACCGTTGCAAACTTCACCATCAAGGATCTGAAGGATGCTTACAACACCATCCCTGACCTCCGCTCTACATCAGTAAGCGTAGGTCTTGCCGTTAACCTCACATGGGAGGATGGCATCGTGTTCGACAACGTTGAGATCTAATCTTGCACACTCTTTTGCCCTTAGATGGGCAATCTAAAGACATATAATGCTCTCGCCCCTCACCCTTACGCGGGTGTGGGGCGGGACGTTTTTAAGTAACAAAACACTCACAACATAACAACCCAATGGTGAAATCATCAATATTCCGACTCCGCACAGTCCTTATGCTTCTCTCGCTTCTCTCGCTTGCCACATCGTGCATTGACGAGGATCTCAGCAAGTGCGGCTCCGACTATAAGATTGTCTACCGCATGAATCTCCGTACCAACATGAATGTGGAGATAGCGCAGACCCTCACCACTCCAGAAGAACTTGCCTATGCTGACGTGCTGCGCCAGCACCTAAGCGGCGTCTTCTCAGACTACGCACACGACAACGACCTCTCCTTCTATGCAGGACCCGAACTCTTCCATAACGTGAAGAACAAGATGGGCGCCAGCACAGCATCTTACACCATCTACCTACAGCGACAGGACTATCGTCACCTCGCTCTTGCCAATACCGGCGACGAGACACAGGTCAGCGTCAGCTCAAAGGAGCACGTACAGACCCTCGCTCTCGAACAACTTGCTGCCGACACCATAGACAGCCACCACTTCGGAATCTTCTCAGCACGTCGTGACATTAAGGCAGCCGACTTCGGCTCGGACATCGACGTCAATCTATATATGCAAAACTGTGCCGCTGCCGTCGTCATCGACCGCCGCGGCCATTCACTTGACGATGTCTTCGGATACGTGGAGGACATGTCCACCGGCTTCGCCGTCAGTGACAGCCTCTACACCACATCACGTCATACCGTGGTGCGCGCCCGCAGGGTGAGTGGCGCATCGCGTTCCGCAGCACAGCGGTTTGAAGGACTGGCAGCCGTCTGCTTCCCCTCCACCGCCGACACATGGCGTTACACGGTGGTGGTGCGTCGCGGCAAGACATACACGAAGAACGTCCTCAAAGTCAGCTCTCCGCTGAAAGCCGGACAGCTCCGCATCCTCAAGTTCTATCTGAAGGAAGACGGATCGCTCACCTCCGTGGACCACACCGTAGGAGTAAGCGTGGAGCTTAACTGGAAGCCCGCCGGCGAACACAACGTAGAGATATAATCCTTTTGGCTATAATAAGATATGAAGAATATAACAGCGTTTTTGATGATGCTCGTTGCTCTCGTGGCATGCAGCCCGGCAAGCAACGACACCGACCCCATACCCTTGGAGCGCAAGGGAGCACCGGTGAGTTTCTCCATAGCGGTGCCGACCGTATCCTCCACGCGCATTGCCGACCCGGGAAGCGATGCCGGAGAGCACGACTCGTGGGACCACCTGCTCATTATCGTTGCCTATACCAAAAAGGAGCAGGGCACCGTCTTTCCTGATGACGACAAGAAGCGTATGGTTTATTACGATACGTTTACGAAGACGGAGTTTGATAGCTGTAAGACCGTGGAGCACACCAACTCCTTACTGTCCCCCGATACAGACCACGACGGCTATCACGACTTCACGATGTATCTGCCCACAGGCGACTGCTACGTATATGGCATCACCTATTCCGAAGGCTGCGGCTTCAACCCCGTGGCTGTTCTTGACGACATCGCCAGGGACGGAAAGGACCATAACGACGACATCACCGGCATGCAGATAACCAACGATTATGCTACGGGCAAGACAGACCAGGTGGCGAAGATGGTCAGCGTTGCCACCGGTTACGCCACTTACGTAGACACTTCCGACCCCACCAGCGAGCTAAACGGCTATAGGCTTCTGCATATTTCGCTCGACAAGGAGAACGAGATGAAGCAATACTGGCGCATGACGCTCACACGACTTGCCACCAAGGTGGACATCCAGTGGGACGCACAGAGCGCCTACGAACCCGCCACCTCCCCAGAAGGCGTCACATATACGGACGTCAGAATCAACCAGTTTGTCTTCCACGGAGGCGCCGACGCCACCACAGGCAGCGGCTACGGAAGGCTCTTCCCCGCTTTGGCGGCACAGGCTGCAGGACAGACACTGAAACCAGTAGGCGGCAACAAGACTTTCCTCAACACCTCTGAGATAAGCCGGCGTAACGGACGTGTCTATCATTACACCTTCCCCGACGGCACCAACTCGAAGAAGATAACCTTCAGTCTTGTCACGTCCACCGGCATCGTGAAGAACAAGACCAGCTATTACACCTTCGACCTGACCAATCTTTCAGGCGGATTCCGACGCGCTACATGGTATAAGATAAACGTCAGCATTGTCGGAAAAAAGAAGCCGGATGGCACAGTCACCATCATCGCATTCAACTGATAACGTACATTCAATGCATAAACAGATGAAGCATACTACTATGATATTACGCTTTGCGGCGACCTTATTGTTGCTCGCCGCCTTACATACCGAATCACTCGCACAGAAAACTTACTATGTAAAGGCCGTGCCTGACCTTGCCGAGGAGCACGTGGGTGGCGACGGATCGTCATGGGACAAGGCGATGAGGCTGAAGGACGCTCTCGCACAGGCACAAGCCGGCGACAAGATATACGTAAAGGGATATGAGCATACGAGAGTGAACGGCAAGCTGTTTGTCTATTCGCTTGACGTGTCCGATAAGGCCAATTTCTACACACTGCCTTCCGGCGTGCAGCTCTATGGCGGATTCCGCGGTGACGAGACCGGCATAAACATCGAGAACAACGACACACGCGCGTATAAAGGCAAGCATCAGGCACGCACAGAATATCGTTCGGTGCTCGTGGCTGACCGTCTTTCCAACGACACGATAGACAACACGCTGCTTATCTATCCCGAGAATCCCACACGACAGGACAATTCGGAACGCGTGCTCTATGTGGATCTGAGCACCCCCAACACCAACCGCACGAAGACCGTGATAAGCGGATTCACCATCGCAGGCGGTAATGCCACGTCAAAAAATCAGACTGACAGTCATCCTTACGGCGGCGGCATATACATCACAGACAGCAAAAAGACGGGCAACGCCTTCGAGGTGTCGCACTGTTTCTTCATCAACAACTACGCCGAACGTGGCGGAGCCATATACGTGGACGGCAACGTCACCGGAGCAGACTCCAAGGACCAGACAGGTACGGACAACGAGATAAAGTACTGCGAGCTGTTTGACAATATCGGCGGAACGCGCGGTTCGTCACTCAATGCCGGAGGAGGCATGTGGGTGGAAGGAGCCGCAAAGATATTCAATAACGTCATATATAATAATGTGAACGGAGCCATGCGTGTCTCTGACAAGGCTGTGGTGGTAAACAATACCGTCACATCCAACACGTCTGCAGCCATCGACATGGTTGATCCGCAGAAGCAGTCGGCAAAGGCACAGATATATAACACCGTCTGTTGGGGCAATGACAAGTTGTCACGCCATTCGCCTTACCCTGTCTTCAGATATTGCGCCATCTATCATTCTGAAAGCACCGGCGATTCGGACGGCGACACTCACAACATTCTGATATCGCATAAGAACAGTACGGAATGGATAGACGGTCGTGAAGAGCATGCACCCTACTTCGTAAAGCCAACCACACGCGTAGGATATGACCGCACATACGCTTTCAGAAGCGAGACTTATCCTTCATGGAACTGGAACATAGAGCAGCTTTCAGACCTGCGTAACAATGGTCTGGCACGCAATCAGAAGACCAAGACAGGAGGTTATGCGCTTGTCGGAGGCATGAAGGACGTGGCCGTAAACGGCGTGACACGCACACATACTACGGACAATGCCGACTATAGCATTGAGATAGGAGCTTTCGCCTATGAGGAACTTGCTGCCGGACGACGTCTCTACGTCACGCAGAACGGCGCAGGAAAGAAGGACGGATCGTCATGGGGCAATGCCTATGCTGCCAATGACCTGCAGACCGCCATCACCACGCTCGGCAAGAACGTGGCGGAGAAAGGACGCGGCGAGGTGTGGGTGGCAAAGGGCACTTACACACCGCAGACCTACGTGGGCGGCAGCAGCAACACCAAGTCGCCGCTTGCCTTCCGTATGTACGAAGGAGTGGACGTGTACGGAGGCTTCGCAGGAACGGAGAAGCTGCTGTCTGAGCGCGAAATGGCCAATACGGACAACGCACACATGGTGCGTCCGTGGCGATTCCTTAACCAGACCGTTTTCGCTGCCAATGAGTTTGACCGAGCCAATACCAAGTGGGACGACATCAATAAGGTATGGTCAGTCTCAAGCGCATCTTATCATGTAGTGTGGTTTGCGCCGCTGCCAGGCAATCACGACTTTGTTGTCAATACACGCCTGAACGGTGTCACTATAGAGGGAGGCACGTCCACGGCGCTTACTGATCCTGACGAAGCGTTCGAGCCCAAGAAGGGCACGGGAGTGTATATGGGAGCCAACGCCATTCTGCAGAACTGCATTGTGCGCTATTGCTACAACAAGGGCAATGGTGCAGGAGTGTATGCTTCGAAGGGAGCAGAGGTGGCTTCCTCACTCATATATAATAATGTCTCGGAAGAGAACGGTGGCGGCATATACGTGGAGGATGACGCCCTTATTATGCGTACGATGGTTGCCAACAACATGGCCAACAACGGCGGCGGAATATACATGCATCACAATCCCACGTCGACAAGCAATCCGTACGACATGGAAGTGGTGGCATCAGTGGTGAGCAACAACACCAACCGTGTGAACGGAGCTGTATATACTGACGGCGGAGGAGTGATCACTCAGTGCACCATAACCAACAACTACACTGTCTCTGCCTCCGACATTGCCGACCAGAAATCGGCGCGTACAGGCGGACTCTACGTTGACGCCTACGCATTGGTGGTGAACTCCGTGCTGTGGAACAACAACCTCAAGCAGGCCGCCACATCCACTGCCGCCACCACATCGTCATACGCACAGGTGTATGCCGTGAATGCCTCGGCAGATAACGTGAGGTTCTATAACTGCGGCATCATATCGTCCAACTACGTGGTATGGAACAATATCTTCCAGAAATCCACATACAATCTCTCCATCGACCTCGCTAAAGACTACTTCGTTGATCCGAAGGGCAAGACCAACTTCGCCAACCTTGACTCGCTCGTCACACAGACCGGACTGCAGAGCACATGGACAGACATCGACTATTTCTGGCGAACACGAGACGCATTGGCCTTCCACGCCAAGGGACTGCCGGTAGGACTGCAGCCGGCTCATGTGGTCACTAAGGCCGACCTCGACATTATCGGACAGGCCTTCGACACGACGCCTGCCATCGGTGCATACGTGTCGAAAGCCACCTCCATCGTTCCGGTCATCATCAATCGCAACAACCAGAAGGTGCTGCGTGTCTACGTAGACCCGACGGCGAGCATCGTCGACGGCGATGGTTCGACGTGGAAGAACAATCATTCACAGTTCGGTGAGGTGCTTTCGTTCTTCGGCAATCTGACGGACGGACAGACCATACGCTGCCTTGTGGAAGGCACCGACACCTACGTCAATCACACGGTCAGCAATGTCAACAGCGACAATACGGGAAAGTCCGACTTATTTGAGATGTGCGTGCGTGAGGGCAACATCATTCCTGACTATGCCTACACGGCTTCCGACGAGCGCGACTATTCGGTGCGTATTCCACGAACCATCTGTCCGCTTACCATCCTCGGAGGCTATCCGTCATACAGCACTGTAGCCGAACCTTCCGACTCTGACCGCCATCCCAATACATACCGTTCGGTCATGACAGGCGAGTTGGGTGATCTGATGACGCTCGAGGGCAATGTCTATCACGTGATGCGTGTGGAGGACGAGGCTTCGCCCGTCATTGACGGCTTCACCATTCAGAAAGGATATGCCGCCGGCTTTGCCACGATGCCGCGCGGTGGCGGCGTGCTCATCGGTACGAAATGCGACGCCACGTTCATCAACTGCATCTTCGAGAACAACACTGCCATCTACGGCGGTGCCATTGCCACTACGGCAAACGCGGTAGCCACTAACGTCAACCTCACCAACTGCGTGGTCAACAACAATACGTGTGCTAAGCCTGACGCTTCATACATTCCGGCTGCTTCAGAGCCAGAGTATTCGCGTCATCCTTACATCATCAATATTGTTGGTCGTGACAAGAACAACCTGGCCCTCACCCATGTGTCGATAGTAAACAATATCGGCTTGCCTCCGTCTGCAGAATTCTTGGGCTCTACGTCTTTCGCTGCCGGCAACGAGTATGACGACGAGCAGTATAAAGACCAATTAGCGATCAACATCAGCTTGGCCACTGCCGGCGCGGAAGGAGCAAAGAACTTCGCCAATCCGACGAACGTCATCGGTGCACAACCGGTGGGTAATGTCTTTTACGGCGGACAGTCGCTCTTCCGTCCGCTTACGGGAACTGCCGCCACGAACTGTATTGTCAACAAGGCACCCGTCGTATCAGACGGCACTGCCATAGGTGACGACGAACTGACCAATCCCACTACCGACCTTGAAGGAGAGCCGCGCGACTTGGGCGGAGCGCCCGACCTTGGTGCGTTGGAGGCTTTGCTTCCCAAGAAAGGAAGCGTAATATACGTGCGTTCGTACAATACAGAGAAGCCGGAGAACGGTGCTGCCAAGGACGAGACGGACGGTGCGCCCGACTTCAGCCTGCTCAAAGAGCATCCCGGCACCGAAGACGGCGAGTATGCCTTCGACGGTTCGTCATGGGATCATGCCATTATGGGCAACGCCGTCTGCGACACGATGCGCCTTGAAGAGGCGTCGAACGACATCTACGTGCTCGCTTCCGACCGCACGCTGATGTCCGCATCATACGACAATGAGGCTTACTCGACGTATAAGAGTCCGGACGACTGGACGTGGAAAGACGGAGAGGAGCTCAAGCCTATATACAACAAGCCCTACTACGGACCCGCATCGGGCCACTACTCTTACTTCATTGCCAACGGATTCCTCAGGTATTACTTCAAGGGTTATAACGGTAAGGCGCCGTCGCCCAACACATACTGGGATGTTTATCAGGGCAACACCAATTATGTGGACAAGTCGGCAAAGAAGAATGCCTACTTCAACTGCATCAACAATGAGCGTCGCGAGCGATATGTCAGCGGACTGCAGTTTGCGGTGGAGAAGGCAGCCCGACACAATGCCTTGCACAAGAACGACCCCGACTTCGAGCCTGTGGAGGTATGGGTGGGCTCCGGTGTATATACCGACGCCAAGGGCTTCGTCATCCGCAACGGCGTGAAGGTGTACGGCGGCTTCCCTGCAGAGGGCAATCCCAGCAAGGACGACCGCCTGCCGCTGCTCTCGCAATACATCCCAGCGCGCGACAAATACAAGAACAAGAAGAAGTCGGACTATGAGACCATCCTGCAGGTACGTAAGGAAAACCCCGTGTATCGCACCAATACCACGGACGAGTTGTGGTATTCGGAGGGAGTCACAAAGTACGGTTCGACCAACAGCTTGTCAAAGGATCTCATAAACACGAATAAGACATACCGTCATTATGTGCTTTATCAGCCCGACGCCTGTGTGCCTACATGGAACGTGTTCGGCAATGGTAACGGCAGTATGAATGGCAATTCGTACCGCTTCCTGAAGAACAATGCCAGCCATCCTTATTATGCAGACTATGAAGGCGACGCTGTCAATGCGCCTTACAACAAGCCGGTGTACGATCTGTATGATGCGGGCACTGTGAAGTGGGACGGATTCACGGTACGTCATGGATATATTATCAACTATCTGGCAAACCGTGACGGAGGCGCCGGCGTGCGTGTCTTTGAGAATGTGGAACTGGAAAATCTGGTTGTGGTGAATAACCTTACTCACGGTCAGCGCTCACGTGGCGGCGGACTGTATATGGACGGACAGAACTCGAAGATATCCAACAGTTTCATACTTAACAACTTCAACACCAATTCTGGCACCCCAGTCACAAATATTGCGTCTGTGCCAGAAGATACATACATCTCATCTGTAAACAATGATTATGGCGGCGTCGACCAGTATGGCGGCGGTGCATACATGATTGTCGGTACGGGATACAACATGGTTGTGGCCAAAAACAGAGTGTTCTCTGCCAATGGCGCTGGTGGCGGAGGCGGACTCTTCCTTGAGAACGCCATATTCTACAACAACACGGTGGCATACAACCAGACCAACCGTGGAGCCAGCGGCATCCAGCAGTGGAGTACGCCTTCTACGGGAATTCCGACCAGCCTGGCGCTTTACAACTGCATTGTCTATGGCAATAACAATGGCGAGAACTATCAGGTGACGTCCACTTCCACGGGAAACTTCAAGAATGCACATAACTGTTATGTGCAGAACTATCAGCCAGAACTGAACAACCAGCTCTCGTCTGCATACGGCAACATCACGTCAAGCGACAATCCTTTCGCCGACGGAGATAACGTAGCGAAGACGCTCAACTTCCGTCTTGCGAACGGCAGCCTCTGCCTTAACGCCGGAACGGAGAATCTTATGCAGAACGGTGAGACAAAGCAGGCTGACCTGCCTCTTACCGACATGGACTTTACGGACCGCATAAAGGACTGTACCGTCGACATCGGAGCTTACGAGGACGACAACTCTGCCAACGTGGATTACGACGCGTCGCAGAAAGGACTCATCATATATTATGTTACGGAGACGGGCTACGGCGACCGAAGCGGTTCGTCACCTGCCAACGCTGCCTGTGCTGACAAGCTGCAGAGCGTACTTACGGCGGCAGGACGTGAGGCGGCAAAGGCTGCCAACAAGGACAAGAAGGTGATAGTGAAAGTGGCTGGATATGAGCCTGACAAGAACGGCAAGACATTCGTCTATCAAGCCAACACTCTTGCTGACCCCACCGACCCGCGCTCTTACACCTTCCTCATTCCTTCGGGAGTGGTACTCAAGGGAGGATTTAACGAAGGCGTGAAGAAGACAGTGTCCGAGGGCACCGTTACGCAGACTGTCTTTGAGGGCAGCAACTGGGACACCGAATATCCTGACTCTTACCATCGCCGCACCATGCTCAGCGCACAGGCGAAGACCACTGCCACCGACACGGAAGTGAGCGGATATCACACCGTAACCTTCGGTTCGTGGCCCACTGACGACCTTGTGGCATGGAACGAGACAGCTGTGGCTGACTGGGCAATGATTGACGGATGCTACATAACAGGAGGCTATGCCAATGAGAGCGACGGCCACAAAGCGTTGGGCGGCGGCGTCTTAGTGCCGAAAAAAGCTCACGTGCGCAACTGTGTAGTGGCGTTCAATGAGGCTCAGTACGGCGGTGGCATCTACGCTCTTCCGGGTGCTGTGGTCAGCACGTCGTTCGTTACGGAGAACCAGGCTTACTACGGAGCTGGCATCTATGCCGACAACGGCAAAACGGAGGACGGAAAAGACGGCGAGCGCTCTTACTTCTTCTCCAACACCATCGCCTCTAACACTGCCAGTGTGAAGGGCGGAGGCATCTCCTTCGAGTCGGGTGCAGCCATCCTGTTCAACGACGTCATCTGGGGCAATAACGCACCGAGCGAGAAGAATGTCTGCGGCATTACTGACCGTAAATATAAGGAAACAAAGATGTCGGAGGTGGCAGCGCGAAACGCAATCATGGGCTATATTGACGGCTTCTATCCGTTCAACAACTGCTTCGTAGAGACATATCTCCTTGCTGCCAACACCTACAACACGGAGATGTCTGCCGACACGCTGCGCTACTTCTCGGCATCAGGCTCCTTCGTGCCACGCGAACTCGGTCCGCTCGTACATGCAGGAATGGAAAATTTCTTGTGGTCAGTGCTCGTACAGGGAGGTTTTGCCGCTAACGACATGCTCGGCAACGTGATGATTATGGCGAGCCGAACCAACAAGCTTACGGCAGGATGCTTCGCCGTACACGTGCTCGACCCCGCTGACGACAAACTGCCCACAACGCTCTTTACGCGCCTTTTCGTTTCGGACAGAGGCGGTGTGGAGGTCAAGCCGGAAGAAGTGAGGGAGTATATGGGACGTTCGTTCTACACACCCTTCTCCTCACTCGACGCCGCCCTGGAGTATATCCGCAAGGTACGCACCGTGAAGGTGTATGATTCTGCCAAGAAGGACAGCGTGTTGCTCGCCAATGACAACACCCACTTTGACGTCTTCATAATCGGAGGCACGTTCTATCCGACCCTTACAAGAACTTCGGCGCTGGCACAGAAGGAGAATGTACGCAACAACTCGTTCGTCATTCCGTGCAACACCAACCTCTACGGCGGATTCAGCCCCACGGACAAGTATTCGTGCGGCATTGACAAGGTGACGAAGAAGGACGGTACGGAGCTGAAGCTCGACTCCCTGAGCAGCATAGACGAGATCCTGCGCCTACGCAATGCTGCTACGGAAATGGAGGACCTCAACCGTAACGGTCTGTACGAACCTTGGGAACTCTCACGCCAGACAGTACTCTCGGGCAACCTGCCTAACGTGCAGGGCGGCAAGAAGGCGTTCCACGTCATCTTCTGCGTCAACTATGAGGACAAGAAGGTGCCGGGCGTGGTGCTCGACGGTCTCACCATCACTGACGGCGAGACGGCTGACCATATCGACTATGACGATAACGGCGTGGAGATGCATAACGAGATAGGACACGGAGGAGGAATATTCTCCTATGGTGTGGACATGACGCTCAACCGCTGTCGTGTGATAAACAACACCGGCATCCACGGAGGAGGCATCTTCAACGGCGGTGCCAGCATGACAATACTCAACTCGCTGGTGGCTGGCAACAGCACGCAGTCAAACGCAACCATGCCTGAAGATACCGGCAAGGGAGCCGGTGTGGGCATCTTCTTCGACTCATGGAAACCGGTGGCTCCGTGTCGCTTCGTAGCCGTAAACACAATCTTCGCCAACAACTCGTGCGACGAGGGAAGCGGCGGAGCGGTGTATGTGGCAAGCGAAACACGCGACGTACATCAGGTGAAGTTTATGAACTGTCTCTTTGCACGCAATAAGGCTAAGGACAGCCCGGACATCTTTAACGGCAAGAAGGGCAGCATCGTCGCCACCAACTCTATCTTCTGGGGCAGCAAGGTTGGCGAGGGAGGCTCGATGTTTAAGGCGTCGGACGCAAAATATTGCGCTTCCGACATCTTCACTGACATCAAGTCAACGGACGCCCATGCCAATCTCTACCTCAACGCCGACAACGAAGCGGTAACCGGACCACACTTCGCCAAGCCGTCAGAAATAGCTGGCAAGGAAGGATTCACGCTCGCATCGCAATGGAATCCCACCTGCATCACGGTGCTCACCGATGCCGGAGATGGCATGATAGACTGTGACGAGACTGGCGCTGAAGTCAGTGAGGAGGGAGCGTACATGGACGTATGGACATCAGCCAACGACGAGGCGAAGGATCTTTATAAGGATAAGGACCGAACCATCGATCCTTACCATGACCAATATATAAAGAAGAACGCCTCTGCTACGCAGGCCGCCGGTGACGATACTGGCAACAACCTCTATAACCGATATATGGGTCCGAAACGCAATAACGGTGTTCAGGATGACAAGACCATCGACATCGGACCTTACGAATATCAGTATCGACTAAACTTCGGCGACCTCGACAAGATGTATATAGGCACCGTAGACCGCGGACTTGCCGACGGCACCAACTGGGACAATCAGTCGTCAGACCTCAGAGGAGCATTGCTCGCCGCTGCCAACCCCAGTTCATCGAGCGTTGCCACACGCACCACGCGCACCGTGTATGTGCGTTCCGGCGAGTATTATGCCGTCCCCATCGACGGCACTGTTTTCTCGGTGAACGTGGACGAGACAAGCGAAAACCGTCATAAGGTGGCACGCGTAGTGCTCAAGGGAGCATGCACCGGCGTCGGCCTTGGCGATGAGGCTGTACAGGACTGGACAAAGCCAACTGTGCTCAAGCCACATCCCGTGCGCAAGAGCAGCGTCCTGCTTAACATCGAGACTGGTGAGAAGCCGGTGGACATAAGTGGCATCTCGCTGCGCAATACCTATGATGGGGGTAAGGGTGCCACCCTGAAAGTGGAGAAGACTGCCAAGATCACCATACGTCAGTCGGAAGCACGCATTAACAAGGGCACGGCGGTGGACATCGCAGCCAACGGGAACGGCGGTGAGGTGCTTATCTATAACACGCTCTTCGCCGACAACGATGCAGACGCGCTCAAGGCCAACGGAAAGACAACGGTGGTGAACTGCACCTTCGCACAAAATACGAACGGTGCCGACATCGCCTTTGCCGAGGGAACAGACAAGGCACTGACAAATGTGTATAACTCTGCATCGTGGGCCAACAAGACCACTGACCATACGGTCTTCGTATCCGACCTCGACAATGAGGACGCCACAAAGCATACATTATATAATAAGGTGTTCGCAGAAGGACAGGTCAACAACGACCTGACGAACGGACCGTGCTTCGTGGACGTCACCAACACGAACCGCGAACTGCGCGATTATCACATCACGCCGGGTATGCGACTCTTTGAGCGAGGATCATTGAGACGCTATGCGGAGAACGTGAAGACGGACGTTACGGACAAAACCGCGGACGAGGCTGTACGTGACAGCGTGGAGCAAGACCGCGACCTCGGCAACATAAAGCGTGCCGTGGGCAAGACCATAGAGGTGGGAGCGTACGAATGTAACGCCGAGCTGCTGCCCATCATCTTCGTGAAGGACTACGGAACGGACGGAACCGGCAAGTCGTGGGACGACCCGAAGACTGACCTGCAGGTGGCTGTGGATTTGGCAGGTATGTACTCCAACCTTAACAACCGAGCAAAGTCGTACGTCTTCGTTGACCATCAGTATGGTCACAACGCCGAGCCGGCTGACCTCAACGTCACGCTTCCTGACGTATCTGTATACGGAAGCATGACCAATAATCCTACGGCGTCAGCCAAGGACTCTACGTCAACGGAGACCATTGCAAATGCTATACTGGCACAGCGCATGGGCATGGTGGAGGAAGGCAACTGGCGCAGCATCGTCAAGAACCTCAACGTCAGCGCGGCGAGTGTAGTGGACGGAGTGGAGGTGAGCAAGGATGGAAGCGTCAGCCTCACCAATGGTGCCACGCTCTCCACGTCGGTGGTGCTGGCAAAGCAAGGCGTAACAGGCGACAATACGTCGCTTCTCTACAACACCCTGCTATATGCAGACCCAAATGCCACGGACGCCATGGACGAGGGCAAGACAGTGGGCAGCGTGAAGAACGTCAGAGCGGTGAACGTCACGACGTGCGGCACGATGGAGAACATCGACGCCCAAGGCAGCGCCAACAACCGCATTATGACAATCGCCGACGGAGCCAACCGCTACATCGTCAGCCGCTATCGCAACTGTCAGCTTAACGAGGACGACGCCGCAAACCTCGATCCTGAAAGCTCGAACAAAGAAGTGACAAAGGAATGTATTAGGAAAGTCGGACATGACCGTGACCTGCTCGGCAACAACCGTCTGCGCAACAATAATGTGGACAACGGATGCTACGAGACATGGAACATCACCGCAGACGGAAGCCATGTGACAGCCGACGACTATCCGCGTCCGTCATCCGTGGTTTACGTCCGCAAGGAATGCGAGCTTGACATAGAGCCTGACCTTTATCCGATGGGAAGCCTCTCATGGTTCAGCCCAGGCTTCGTGCTCCTCGAACATCATGCCGGACTGCGTGGCAACGACAATCAGATAGGACTTGTGCGCTATGCCGTGGAACGCGATCTCAAGGCACAGATGCCGCAACTCGTGGCTCTCCCCTTCAGCGTGAAGCAGTATGCTCCCGTCGTGAAGGACAACTACACCATCCGCACATACGACGGCGATACCCGATCACGCTATACATATAAATATAGCGACGTCAACGGCGATGCATGGAAGGAGTCAACAGGAGCTCCCGTCGGTACAGGCATGATGCTGGAAGCAGCAAAGGACATGACCGTGCGCTTCTATGGCGGAAGCCTGTTGGGCAAGACAGGATTCTTCAACACCGTCTCGCCGGCTGCCACCGACTACGTGGAGAACGGCGGCACTGAGATAGTGCTGACGCAATATAACCATCAGGATTCGTGGACGTCGTCGTCCGCCTCCGGCAATCGCTTTACGCATAAGGAGAACATGGGATGGAATCTCTTCGGATCGCCTCGTCTCTGTGCAACGAATCTCAGCGACATGGAGTACGGCCGCATCGTCTATTCTTATGAGAACGGCGCCTTCAAGGCACGCTCCACAGATCTCACGGCAGAGGGCGCAAGCGACGCTTACATACCGTCGATGGACGCTCTCTTCACGCAGACCGCCACGCTGGCGAAGGACAACAAGGAGAAGGTGGCGGTCAGCTATCATGGCCAGAGTCATGCAGCCGACTCCTTCTATGGTCAAACCGCACGCATGGCAGTGGCAATAAGCGGCGCGGACACACGCTCGGCTGATGATGAGGCTGACGAAATGGTGTTCAACGTCGTCAGTCCGGAATATTCGCACGACTACTTCGACCTTGGTACGGACGGCGTGAAATGGATGGAGAGGGACAAGGCACAGGTGTATGCCGTACGCGACGGCGCACGTTATTCGCTCCTCTCCGCCGTTAACGAGCAGGGAGCCGTGGCTCTCGGCGTTTCGCTTCCGTCTGCAGGAATGTATGCGTTGGATGTGCCCGAGGGTTGTGACCGCGACGGCTATGAGGCAGTGCTGCTGAAAGACAATGCCACGGGACGAGCCGTGGACCTTCTCGAAGGAGCCTACACGTTCGCCGCAGCTGAGGCAGGCGAGCAGAACACACGCTTCAGCATCTCCTTCCATAAGCTGACGGAGACGAGTGGAGTGGTGGTGAAGAAAGTGGCAGCGCGCCGCGTAAGCATCACTGGCTTACAGGAAGCAGACGACGTGCGAATCTATCTGCCCAACGGAATGATAGCCAATCAGCAGCGTGCCACCTCTGACAGCCTTACCATGTCCACCGGAACAGAGGGCGTAGTGATAGTGGAAGTGACGCGAAAAGGCACGCAAGTCTGCGTAAAGCGCGTGGCGCTGTAGCTCACACCGCGTCCGAAGCGCATATTCGTCGATAGAGACAATGAATGACAGTCAAAGACAGGCTTTCCTGCATGTTGACAGTCATTCATTGTCTCTATTTGCGTTAAATAACTTTAAAACTTCTGATTCGTGAGCCTCTCAGTTTTTATATGTAATAAATAATGAGTAATTTTGCGGACCGATTATTCGGGGATACACTTAGAGTCCCCTGCATGAGGGTGTTAATAGCGTTCGCTAAAGAATAGGCCAAGCGGCGTGGTTAGTGAATCGCTCGTGCAAAAAAAGAAGAAACGTTTTTTAGTAGTAATTTTTAAATTAAACAATGAACACTTTAAGTTACAAGACTATTTCCGCTAACAAGGAAACAGCTAAGAAGGAGTGGGTGGTAATCGATGCCACAGACCAGGTAGTAGGTCGTCTCTGCTCTAAGGTAGCAAAGCTCATCCGCGGAAAGTACAAGCCCAACTTCACTCCTCACGTAGACTGTGGAGACAACGTTATCATCATCAACGCAGCTAAGGCTGTCTTCACTGGTAAGAAGGAGACAGACAAGGTCTACACACGTTATACTGGCTATCCTGGTGGACAGCGCTTCAACACTCCCGCTGAGCTTCGCAAGCGTCCGGACGGCATGGACAAGATCATCCGTCACGCCGTAAAGGGCATGCTCCCCAAGGGCCCGCTCGGTCGTCGTCTTATCGACAACCTCTATGTATATGACGGTACAGAGCACAAGCACGAGGCACAGCAGCCGAAGGCTATCGATATTAACCAGTATAAATAAAGCAAGAAGATGGAAATGATTAATGCAATTGGTCGCCGTAAGAGTGCCGTAGCTCGTGTATATCTCACAGAGGGCACCGGTAAGATCACAATCAACAAGGTAGAACTCGCTAAGTACTTCCCATCAGCAATCCTGCAGTACGTGATTAAGCAGCCGCTGCTCTTGCTCGGTGCGGAAGAGAAATATGATATCAAGTGCAACCTCGACGGTGGCGGCTTCACAGGTCAGAGCCAGGCTCTCCGCCTCGCTATCGCCCGTGCGCTCGTAAAGGTTGACGCAGAAGACAAGAAGGCTCTCAAGGCACAGGGCTTCCTCACTCGCGACTCTCGTGAGGTTGAGCGTAAGAAGCCGGGTCAGCCGAAGGCACGCCGTCGCTTCCAGTTCAGCAAGCGTTAATATTCGGACACTGGCTGACACACATTATTATATATGTGTGGCATGAAGCACAGAACCCGAAGTTTAGCATCCAAACCCATAAGACCGAAGAGTGTCGTTCACAATTCGTTACTCATGGGCTGGTTCAATTCAACTAAAAGGAAAGTAAACAAATTAATCAGAACAAAGAAATGTCAAGAACTAATTTTGACCAGTTGTTAGAGGCAGGCTGTCACTTTGGCCACCTCCGTCGTAAGTGGAATCCCGCAATGGCTCCTTACATCTTCATGGAGCGCAACGGCATTCATATCATCGATCTGCACAAGACCGTAGCCAAGGTTGACGAGGCTGCTGAGGCTCTCAAGCAGATTGCAAAGTCAGGCAAGAAGATCCTGTTCGTCGCTACTAAAAAACAAGCTAAGGACATCGTTGCTGAGAAGGCAGCGAGCGTAAACATGCCTTACGTTATCGAGCGTTGGCCGGGCGGTATGCTCACCAACTTCCCGACAATCCGCAAGGCTGTTAAGAAAATGGCGAACATCGACAAGCTCATGAACGACGGAACATTCTCAAAGCTCTCTAAGCGTGAGCTTCTGCAGGTGACACGTCAGCGCGCTA
>ERZ506929.331-NODE-331-length-22080-cov-11.981839_pt1 | contig 22080 bp, 12 predicted proteins | sample MGYA00513173_ERZ506929 | MGnify/ENA metagenome assembly ERZ506929 | reverse complement strand
GGCACAACTGACAAAAAATCATCTCACAAAATCAGGCACAGAAAGATTCCGAGAGCACATTGTGCAAAATGCGAAAAAGTATAGAAAAAGTATAAAATGTGTTATATAAATTTACAAGAAATTATTTAGGATAAAGCAAGAAACCTAAAAAAATAGACAACATAGAGATATAGAAACCAGCAGAAGTGTGTTACGATGCAGATAGAACCAAAAACCAGACAAAACGATAAGGAGGAAATCATGAAGGAGAGAACAAAGAGATTGCAGGCACTTTTCTGTGCACTTGCAGTAACGGCGACTTCTGTTGGCTCACCGCTGGTATCGGTCCCCGTACATGCGGAGGAAACACAGGGAACAGAAGATACTTCTGAACAGCCGGAAACAGAGAGCGGAAAAACAACAGATACATCAGACAACGCGATATCAGAAAGTTCGGATCAGGCAGAGGAATCAGTGGAACTGATACCGGAGAATCCGAATCAGGAACCAGCGGCAGAGGACGAAGGGGACAGCAGTCAGGAAACAACAGTGGAGGCAGAAACGGCACAGATGCCGCAGGCAGCAGCGGTGCAGGAAGCACAGACACAGGAAGCCGAAACCGTAACGCCGAAAGAGGGCACTCTGACAGTGAAAGTCAACGGAACCGCAGCGAGCGGAGAAAGTCTGGAAACAGCAGTCACCGCCAGCGGAACGGAAGCTGCCGCAGTGACCCGTCTGGATCTGGTATCTGGTACGATCACACAGGCGGATCTGGCATACATCACAACCCTGACCAATCTGCAGGATTTTCATATGCAGCTGGGAAGCGGACTGAAACTGATCGAAAAGACCGGAAGTGCAACGACCGTGCTCGGAAAAAATACGGCGGTACTGAATTTTGCACCGAAAGCATCCGGAAGCAGCAAGGGAGAACTGAGAGAAGTACACCTGGAAGGTGTGACGGAGATTCAGAAGGGTGGAATTGTAAGTGATTCTGTAGAAATCGTAGACCTGCCGGATGCAACAGAAGTAGGAGATGATGCATTCAACGGATTTGGATGGCTGGAGAAAGTTTCCCTGCCGAAAGCCGAGACGATCGGAATGCGCGCGTTCTATAAATGTACCAGACTGACAGATGTCACACTGGAAGCAGTAAAAACGCTGAAAAAAGATTCCTTCTATTATACAAACAGCCTGAAACGCCTGACTCTCCCGGCAACACTGGAGACGATTGAAAATATCCAGTTCGGAAGAGTTGGACAGGGAAATAAAGCGGGAACGCGCGTGGTGATGAAAGGAATGACCCCTCCAACCGTAGCGTCGGGAGCATTTACCGGAGTTTCCCAGACTACAATTTCTACGGTAACTGTACCGGCTGGTGCGCTGGATGCGTATCTGGCACAGATCAATGCAGAAAACAGCTCTGCGGGACTGATCAGAAAAAAAGAGACGATGTGGAACAATCTGTACCTGAGAGAAGAGGGCAGTTATGCAGTAGAATATTACAGCGAGTATGTCACCGGCGTGAAAGTGGCATATGTGAAAGCCGGAGAGGGAGTCACCGCAGAAAAAGTGGCATCTGCGACGAAAGCAGGAAATATTTTCAAAGGCTGGAATACAAAGAAAAACGGAACGGGAGAAGCCTTTGGAGAGGGAAGCGTGCCGACCAGAGATCTTACGGTATACCCTGTATTTGCAGCATCCTGTACCGTACAGATCCATCAGGAAGACGGAACGACAACGACCCTGGAAGTAGAGAAAGACCAGGCGATCGGAGAAAAACTGCCGACTGCACCGGAAAAAGAGGGGTATGTATTTAAAGAATGGAACACCAGCGCCGACGGAACCGGAACGACGGTGACTGCGGATACGATCATTACAGAAAATATGGATATTTATCCGGTTTACGAAGAAAATCTGCCGGATGTGATCAAAGTTCTGGTAAATGGCATCAGCGTGGATGGTTCAAGCCTGGAAGACGCGATCAAAGACAGTAAGGTGGCAGTAGCCGATGTGACAAGCATCGAACTGGTATCCGGGGAGATCACGCAGAATGATCTGGCATATCTTGCACAGATAACGAACCTGGAGAAATTCACGATGCATCTTGGTGAAGATCTGATCCTGCACGGAAAAGACGGCAATCCGACAACGGTACTGGGACCGAACAGTGCGGTACTGAACTTTGCACCGAAGGCAGCAGGAAGCAGCAAGGGAGAACTGAGAGAAGTGCACCTGGAAGGTGTGACGGAGATTCAGAAGGGTGGAATTGTAAGTGATTCTGTAGAAATCGTAGACCTGCCGGATGCAACAGAAGTAGGAGATGATGCATTCAACGGATTTGGATGGCTGGAGAAAGTTTCCCTGCCGAAAGCCGAGACGATCGGAATGCGCGCGTTCTATAAATGTACCAGACTGACAGATGTCACACTGGAAGCAGTAAAAACGCTGAAAAAAGATTCCTTCTATTATACAAACAGCCTGAAACGCCTGACTCTCCCGGCAACACTGGAGACGATTGAAAATATCCAGTTCGGAAGAGTTGGACAGGGAAATAAAGCGGGAACGCGCGTGGTGATGAAAGGAATGACCCCTCCAACCGTAGCGTCGGGAGCATTTACCGGAGTTTCCCAGACTACAATTTCTACGGTAACTGTACCGGCTGGTGCGCTGGATGCGTATCTGGCACAGATCAATGCAGAAAACAGCTCTGCGGGACTGATCAGAAAAAAAGAGACGATGTGGAACAATCTGTACCTGAGAGAAGAGGGCAGTTATGCAGTAGAATATTACAGCGAGTATGTCACCGGCGTGAAAGTGGCATATGTGAAAGCCGGAGAGGGAGTCACCGCAGAAAAAGTGGCATCTGCGACGAAAGCAGGAAATATTTTCAAAGGCTGGAATACAAAGAAAAACGGAACGGGAGAAGCCTTTGGAGAGGGAAGCGTGCCGACCGATGATATCACCGTGTACCCGGTATTTGCAGCAGCATGCACGATCCAGATACATCAGGAAGATGGAACCACAACAAAACTGGAAGTAGAGAAAGGTCAGGCGATCAGAGAAAACCTGCCTGCAGCACCGACAAAAGAAGGATATCTCTTCAAAGGCTGGAACACCAGCGCCGACGGAACTGGAACGACGGTGACTGCGGACACGGTGATTACTGAAAATATGGATCTTTACCCGATCTTCGAAGAGGACATTCCTCCGGTAGTGGAAGTAAGAGTGGTCTTTGATGTAGACGGACAGAAGAGTGAAGTGAAGGTAGTGAAAGGAGAGGCAATTGGAAGTAACCTTCCGGCGGACCCAGAGAAAGACGGATATACTTTCAAAGGCTGGAATACCAAAGCAGACGGAACTGGAGAAACCGTGACTGCGGAAACTGTAGTGACGGATGAGATGGAAGTATACGCCGTATTCGAACAGAACCCAGCACCGATTGAAGAAGTCAAAGTTGTGATTGACGTAGATGGTGTGAAGACTGAAGTGAAAGTCATCAAAGGAGAAGCGATCGGAAGTAACCTTCCAGCAGATCCGACAAAAGATGGCTATACCTTTAAGGGGTGGAATACAAAAGCCGATGGAACGGGAGAAGCTGTGACCGCGGAAACCGTAGTAACAGACGAGATGGAAGTATACGCCGTATTCGAACAGAACCCAGCACCAATTGAAGAAGTCAAAGTTGTTTTTGACGTAGACGGTGTGAAGACGGAAGTGAAAGTCATTAAAGGAGAAGCGATCGGAAGTAACCTTCCGGCAGATCCGACGAAAGACGGCTACACCTTCAAAGGCTGGAACACCAAAGCGGATGGAACTGGAGAAGCTGTGACCGCGGAAACTGTAGTAACGGATGAGATGGAAGTATACGCCGTATTCGAACAGAATCCAGCACCGATTGAAGAAGTCAAAGTTGTGATTGACGTAGACGGTGTGAAGAGTGAAGTAAAAGTCATCAAAGGAGAAGCGATCGGAAGTAACCTTCCGGCAGATCCGACGAAAAAGGGCTACACCTTCAAAGGATGGAATACAAAGGCAGACGGAACCGGAGAAACTGTGACCGCAGATACGCTGGTAAGTGACGATCTGGAAGTATATGCAATCTTCGAGAAGACCGAAACCCCGAAAGATCCGGAGAAACCGGATCCGGGAAAAGGCGATGATACGAAGAAACCGGAGACCCCAAGACCGACACCGACCACGACTCCAACCAACACCAACACAACCAAAAAGAACAACACAACAACAGGTACCACAACACCTGCATCCAAAACAACCACAACAGCGCAGACAGCCAAATCGGTGAAAACAGCCGATGCCACACCACTGGCATCCACCGCAGCCGCAGGAGGACTCTCTCTGCTCGGTATACTGGCAGCCCTGTTTGGAAAAAAGAAAAAATAATCTGATACTCAACACTCCTGGAGTATAAAAAGAACCCCGCCCCGGATAAGAAGCGAAGCGATTCGCGGAAGACCCGGGGCGGGGTTTGTTACAGGAAAGTACTTTCCTGTAGTACAAAATGCTGTGCATGAATGTGCCGGGCACACTCAGATATGTAACTGAGAAATGTAACATCAGAGATCATCGGATTCATCCGGAAAGATATAATCATTCAACTCTTCAAAATCTAGAAATTCCGATAACGTCATATTAAAAGCATTGGCAATTTTATGAAGAGTAGCCGCCCGGGGATCTTTGGTAAGTCCTCGGACGATATTATCCAGAGTGGATTGCTTGACCCCGCTCATGGTTGCCAGTTTGTTGATTGAAATGTTTCGTTGTTTACATAAGGTGCGTATTCGCTGTACATATAATTCTGAATATTCCATTGGGTATCCCTTTATCCTGTTGTAAGATTCGTTTTATTTCCTGAATTAATAGTATCAAGAGTACAGCTTGAAGTTACCCGTATACGGGTTGACTGTAGAGCCTAAATTCGCTATACTTACCCGTATACGGGTAAAAATTCGACATCCTGTTACAAGGCAAGTCGGAATAAAACAGATTACAAAAAGATGCAAAAGACAAGATTGCATCCAGAGAAAAAGTGATCAGAGGAAAAATATTTCAGAGTAAGGAAAATGAGGAACCATGAGTGAATTTTCACAGATGTTATCAAAGTTTATAAAAGAGAGAGATACGAACATTTATATGCTGGCAAAGTATTGTAATTATGACCGGGCGAACATGTACAAACTGACCAGCGGCAAGCGCAATGCACCGGATCTTCCGTTTGTAAAAAAACTTGCGGAATATATGCATCTGTCACCGGATGAGGAGAAGCAGCTGATAGAAAAATATAAGATTTCTGTTGTCGGATATGAAACGTATTACAGAAGAAAAAATATCGAAGAATTTTTATCAGAATTTGCATTTGCAGAGACGGCTCTTTCCATGGCACAGATTGATTTTCGGATTGATATGGAGAGCGGAAAAAATATCATCCTGAAAAACAGCCATGATATCGAGAGTATCCTGATCCATATGTTCACCGCAGAAATGAAATGTGAACACGGAAAGATCCAGATGCTGGTGCAGCCGGAGATCGACGGGCTGAGCAACGTGCTGAACCTTTGCGGGCACGGAGAAGGAAATCTGCGGATCGATCATATCGTCCGCCTGTCAAATAAACCGGATTATATGGAAGGAGAAAAACTGTATAACCTGGAGTGCTTAAAGAAAATATTACCTTATTATAATTACAACTATGACTACAACACCTGGTATTATTACGGGGATATCTCGACAAATTCATATGAATTTACCATGTTCCCGTATATGATCCTGACTTCAGAGTTCGGTTGTTTGCTGACCGCGGATATGAAAAACGGATATCTGATCAGCGAACCGGAGATGCTCGAACAGATGCGAAACAATTTCTGCCGCCAGCAGAAACAATCCAGAAAACTGATCAACTGTGTGGAAAATATCGCCGAGCAGTTTGAAACGGTAGGAAATATGGTAGTTACAAAATATTCTGGATACGGTTTACAGGATGATCCATGCGTGATGGCATTTCTTGAGGACGAACTAATTCAGAAATATGTAGCTCCACAGATGGAACACCGGGAAATCTTGGTTCAGATGACGACGGAATACTGCCGGTGTCTTGCCAACCAGGATGTGACTTATATCTTCTCGATGGAGGGTATTTTAAACTTCCTCGAAACAGGGATTATTACCGAACTGGATCCGGCATTATACACACCACCGACACTGGAAGATCGCGTCCGGATTGTAGAAAAAATTCTGGAAAAAGGAACCCGCCTCCTGAAATCCCCAATGAGCGACCGGAAAACAAACATGAATCTCTATGTCACTTCCGAACACGGCCTGTTGCGGATAGCCCTGCCGGAGAAGAAGGTATTTCTGGATATCATTCTGGAAGAATCGGAGCTGCTTCATTCGTTCTATGATTACTGTGAGAGTATGGAAGAAGAGCTGTTTTATGAGAAGGACGAGGCGGAGAAGATTGTGCGGGGAGAGGTTGAGAAAATAAAAAATGAATAAGTAGTGAATGAAAATATCACCTGATTGTTATCTGGTGATATTTTTGTGTATTTGTGCAAAAAAAAGAAGAAAACATGACACAAAACATGACACATATTGAACAAATAATACGAAAAAAAGTAAAATAAAAAAGAAAGAATATTTGTAATAATTTAAAAAGAAAGACAAAAAGAAAAAATCCGATAAATATTAATAATGTAATACGATATAGTGATGTGGAGTTTGAGGAGGTGAGAAGTCTGCTGACATTTAGAGCGGTTAATTTTCAAGTTTTGGGAATTCCAGCGTACTTCTTTTGTGCATTGACAGGATTTGCATTAACAACATGTGTTTATATTATGTTTATTTCAGAGAAGAAATTTGATATTTCACAAAGCACAAAAATATTTTTTATCTCTATTATCGGGATGATTTTAGGGGCTAAAGTTTTCGGCTTTCTGACAGGTATATATAGAAGTATAGGATTGGGAAAAGCAGTAACGGTGGATAGTTTACTCGATACAGGGATTGTGTATTATGGTGGTTTGTTGGGATATATTTTAAGTTATATGTTATGTTTGAAATCTAAAAGATGTACTCTAGATAAAAAAGTTCTAAATATAGTAGCTGTGTGTATACCTCTATTCCATTCAATTGCAAGAGTTGGGTGCTTTTTATCGGGGTGTTGTTTTGGAAAAATATGCAAAAACATATTTGCAATAAAATATACAACGATTATCGAAGGGAGGATTGACGAAAATAATCGATATCCGGTTCAAATTATAGAAGCATTATTTGAGGTGAGTATATTTATTTATCTGGTAACTATACTGAAGGGTAAAGAATGGAGGCGAAAAGCTCTTTTATTTCGATATTTGTTCATATATAGTTTGGGTAGATTTGGGATCGAATTTTTACGAGGTGATGGAAGACGAGGAATTATATGTGGGATTTCGTTTGGTCAGTGTATATCAGTTTTGATATGGGTGGTTTTAATAGGATATTATGTAAGTAAACATGTAAATAAAAGGCAGGAGGATTGTAATGGGAAGAACAGCAGCGTATACGTTTAAAGGTGCATTAATCGGAGCGATAGGGGCAGTAATTTTATTTAGTATAGGTTTCTTTATAGAAGTATTTAATTTGGGATGCGCAATATTGACTTGTGATTGTGATAAATCCACAGTATTTGATTGGTCTGGAATGTGGGGTGTATTAGGATTATGTATTATTGCCGGGGCGGTAATTGGGTTATTTTACGGAATTTATAAAGCAAAAGAAGAAAAAAATGCTCAGATGGCGAAAATAAATGCTGCAAATTCCGAACAGGCTCGTAAACAAAGAATACAATGGGCGGGAGAAATCAAACAAGAAGCGTTAAAAGCGAATAATAAATGCTACGACATTAAAAAACAAACTCAACCAATAGTTATAACCACTTATAAAGCAAGTGAAAAAATGATGGAAATTATGAATGAACTATCAAAGATTGCGGAAATGCAGGGAAAAGTTGACTTGTTGGGAGAAGAATTATCTAAGAAAGGTGGTAGTTCATTATGAAAATTGTAAAGTGCCTTAAATGTGGCAGGTATATTTATAAAGCTGATAGATGTTTTTATTGCGGAAATGACGAACAGTTTAATGAAATAGAGGCAACTCAAATCCATGAAAATGTAGAAAAAGAATGCGAGAGGCTTGAAGAAATGATAAAGAATAATCAATTTAATGAAGCACTTTCACTTTCTTATACAATAATCGAATGGATGCCAAGATCGTCTATGATATATTGGTTACGGCTTTTAGCTAAAAAAGAATGTACATCGACTGCAGAGCTGATTGAAAAAGGTTTTGATTGTGAAAATGATGCAGACTTTTATAATGCAATAAAGTTTGCTACGGAAGCAGAGCGAGAGATTTATCTTGATGTCAAAAAAATGGTGCTGAATATAAGAAAAGCTTTTAAAGAAGAAATTCAAAAACACGAATACGTTTGTAAAAGAGAAACGAATATCTTACATATCTGCTTTAATATGCGAAATGAAATGGAGACACAAAAACAAAAATTATTTTCATTGTGGTCAGAACTGGAAAAAATAGAATATGATCTTCGCGCACAGGAATTAGATTGTCATCTGGTAGAGAAAGAATATATGAAATCAATCGAAGCTGTGGTAAGCATAACAACTTCAATAAAGGCGGAGGTCTATCGAATGGAGGAGTGCGATGATGAGGAATTTTACAAATATCGGATGAAGATTGGAGATGCACTGCAACAAGCTGAAGTAGCAAAAAATACTTTGGACAATATGAGAAAGCAACATCCTTGGGCGGTAACATATGAGGAACTTGTTAAAAAGCGTGATAGACAAGTTGAATTAATTGAAAAAGAAGAAAATTCTTTAAAAGTGTATGAAACTGGAATACAGAGAACATTGGACGAGATTGCAACGATTGAAATAAATCATAGAAAAGCTTTACAGGCAGTTGAAAATTACGATTTTTCAGAAATCAAACAGCTTCTTGGAAATCAAACGGTAGAGAAAATTTTAGAGACTAATAGAATAAAAACAGAAGACATATTGGAAAAGAAAACGGATATGAGATTTTAGTAATGAGGAGGTGTCAGAAATGGAATATACATTAAATTTATTTGCTGATTTTTTGAATAAGCTAATTATTTTTGATAAAGATTGCAATTCTGCGATAAAAGCAATATCAAATGATACGAGGGAACACTATCACAATGAAGAACAAAAATGGGAAAAAATTCGTTTATCTGCAGAAGAGCAGGCGAATGACTGCTTTTCAGAAGTCAGATCTATAACGAATGGTTTTCAAACAGAAGTAAACAAAGTGTTTTCAACAGATATAGATGGAAAAGCGGGTACATTTACCAGATTGCAGAAATGTAAAGAATATCTTTCTATAATTTCCAGTGCTAAAAAGAGTATTATACATCAGGAAATGTATCAGAACGAACGTGATGATTCTATGTCGCAGATTTCAATGAATGTGGAGGAGATTATTCAGGGAAAAATCGATTTTGTTGATATGGCATATAGACTTAATGAGTTATCAAGAGGATCAAAAAGAAAAGAAATTGCAAATTCGAGTGCACAGTTTAATCGGAAATGTAAAATAGCAGAAGATTTGTTAAACAGAGAAATTATCGTGCTTCGAAGTTTGATCACTCAAAATAGAAACGAATTAGATGCAAAATATCAGGAGAGTGCAAGAAAATCTCATCTGGATATTTCTTCGAAATGGGAAAGCACCATAGAGTCTTTTTTGAATACAACGAATCAGTTTAAAAAACAGAAAGAAACAACTCTGGAAGAAACATTAAAAGTTACTAGTGAGAATACTGATAAGTTGAAAAAACACTTAGATGAACTTGCAGCAGCATTCTTTAAAAAGTATCAGCCGCAGGAATTTGCAGATGAATATTTTCGTTTATATTCGATGGAACCCTCTTATAAGAATTATGAGTGCTATAAAGAAATGCCTAAAAATGTGCATATCAGTACATTAGATTATGAAATTTCAGCATTAAATATAAGCGAATATACGAAAAGTTTTTTGGAAAAATATTATCCTTTCATGTATAAAGACAATAAATTAAGTATTCCTTACTGTGCATCCTTTGGTGCGGAATTTAATTATTTGTTTAAATTCAATGAAGAAGGAAGAAGCAATGTTGTAAAAAATGCGTGTGATCTTGGGATGCGTTTATTTATGATGCTTCCTCCAGGAAAACTTAATTTTACGTTCGTTGACCCGGTTAGATTAGGAGAAAGCTTTGCTATGTTTAATCGGTTAGTTGATGTAGATGACCGCACGAGTGAGGTGATTAATGGGAAAATATGGTCTGCTCCAGCTGATATTGAACAAAAGCTTCGAATTATGACGGATCATATTTCAAATGTTACACAACGATGTTTGCAGGGAAAATACGATAATATATATGAATATAATCGTGTGGCAGAACAAAATGCAGAAGCATATCAGGTATTAATGCTTATGGATTTTCCGGCGGGGCTTACAGAACAATCTTTGAAATTACTGGAACAAATCGTTACTTCAGGTCCGAAATGTGGAGTTTTTACGATGATTTATCAAAATGAAAGTCAGTACAAAAAAATTTCAGAGAGATCCTATCCGTTGATATCAAATATCGAGAATAGTTTTCAGGTGTTTCATTTTAACGAAGACGGCACACAAATTGTGTGTAGCGGAGAGAGGATTAAAGATAAACAGATACTTTGGAGATCGCTTTTGTTGCCGGAGCAGACCCAATTGGATCAAATTATTGCGATATTAAAAAAAGGCATTAAGAATGCAGATAAAGTTGTTATTAGTATTGATAAAATTGATGATGCGGAGAGTACCAACTCTACTAAAAATGGAATCAGGATTCCGATTGGTATTCATGGAGCAAAGGAAATACAGTATTTGACGTTAGGTGTCGGAGGAAGTCACCATGCTTTGATTGCTGGTGTTGCAGGTTCCGGAAAATCAAGTCTGTTACATACAATTATTCTTAGAACTTTAAAACAGTATTCTCCGGATGAACTTTCCATTTATCTTGTGGATTTTAAAAGAGGCGTTGAATTTAAAATTTATGCAGATTTTGACTTGCCTTCGTTTAAGGTTATTGCCATTGAAAGTGAACGCGAGTTCGGATACAATATTTTACTTGCCCTGGAGCGTGAGCAAAAAATTCGAGCGGATATTTTTAAGAAAAATCATGTTGATAAGATTGAAGAATATCGTGAAAATGGTGGAAAAATGCCTCGTATATTAGTCATTATGGATGAATTTCATGAGCTTTTTTCTAATGCCAATGATGAGTTTGCAAAGAAATCAGCAACCATTATGGAAAGAATTGTACGTCAGGGACGAGCATTTGGTGTGCATTTGATTTTGGCATCACAAAGCTATTCTAATATTACTGGTGTGGATAGGGCTGTATTTGATCAAATGGCAGTGAGAATTGTACTTAAGTGTTCTAAAGCGGATGCAAATTTGTTATTGGACAATGGAAGCGCTGAAATTGATCAGATTTCTATTGATGATCCAGGACGTGCAGTTTACAATTCGGAAGCTGGAAACAAGGAATACAATAGTCATTTTAGAGTTGCATATATTCCACCTGAGAGACATAGGGAAATGCTACAGGAAATCAGTGATGATACGATTTCGTATAGGGATAAGAATAAGCCTACTCGAATTTTGTTATCTAATATAGAAGATAATATGTATAGTGTTTTTAATCGTTTTACAGAATACGAACCGGATCACTGTTCTGTTACGGGAAGACTGTATATTGGTGAACCGCTTAGTATAACGAATGAGATGAACATAGATCTTATTCGAAATGATAACTGCAATTTACTGATGCTCGGAAATGATACTGAAAAAGCCAGAAGTATGTTTGCGTTTGCAATGCTGAGTATTTGTATTAATTATCGAGTAAAATATGGAAAAGTCCCTGATAAACCGTTTATTTATTTGCTTAATTGCAAACCATTAGATGACAGTTATTTTAAAGATATTCCGAAGATTTTAGCAAAAGAATTACTTCCAGAATATATTCGATACATTCATTGTGGTGACGAAAATTCTGTCAGGGAAGCTTTGGTAGGATTATATGATGATATTAAAGCTGCAGATTCGGCTGAAGAGACAGAAAAATTTTTCTTCGTATTCGGATATCAACGTGCAGAAGAGCTTAAGTCAGAAATTGTTCTTTCACAAGATGAAGATATCGACCATTTATTTAATCTTATTCCAGATGCTGATAATAAACCACAACTTTCCGCTAAAGAAATGTTCCAATTTATCGTAAAAAATGGTGCAAAGCGAGGAATACATGTAGTGCTTTGGCAGGACAGTTACAGTGCGCTCGAACAGGATGATAATAATATTATGTCGTATTTTAATTTGAAAATTGCGTTTGATATGTCACAGGAAGAATTTTCGCGGTCAGTTGGGGTAAATGACACCAGTTTAATGAGTGAAAATAATGCAATCTATTACAATAAGGCAAGAGATAATCAGAAGTTCCGACCTTATCAGATGCCTGACGAAGAGTGGCTGAAAAGCATCAGTAATAAATTGCATAAATCAGAATTCACAGAGTAGACTGATTTGTGATACGGGTAATGGACATTTGGATTAAAAATAGGAGGATGATTATGGGTTCTGTAAAATTAGAACAAAGTCAGAAAGTTGAAAGTGCTTACGAAAAGGGAACAGAAGTGAAAGAAAATAGTGAGCAGAAGTTAGAAGAAGCAGAGACTTCTCAGAGTGCAATGGAACAAATTGAGGGTGTTGATGATGATGATAAGGCCGCTCTTGAGGCAGCTAGACAAGAATCGGATGGTATTGCTAAAACGATTGCTGAGAGCGAAATTAAAGAACCGGGACGTGAAATTGGTGAATCTTTAAAAGAAACTTCGGAACAGTCTGTTGAATACAGTGAAACTGAGATGGCAGATGCGGAAAAGGCATCTGAAATGGTGGGAAACTATTCGGAAGTTGGAGGCGAGCTATCTGGCGAACTTACGCAAAGTGGACAGGAATTTCAGGAAATTGCAGAGAAGAGCGATCAGATAAATGATGAATTACAGTCGGAATATGATCGGATTGCCTCTGCATTGGAAGGAGTATTCTAAATGAATCCGTTATACTATCTCTGTTTTTCGGTAAATAAATTACCAGATTTAACGCTGACGAAATATAGTGTTTTTGACGGTTCCAGTGTTGAAAATATTATGGATAAACATGGAGTTTTTTTGCGTCAATTACACAGACTTGGATATACAGCAGGAGTGTATTTTCATCTACTGTACTATTACAATCCGGATAAAAGAATTCCGAAAGGTCATCACTTATCTATTATTTTTTATGCAACTTCTCAGAAAAAGGAAAAATTAGATGGGATTCGTGAATTTTTGACGACTTCAGTTTTAAGTACATATTATGAGTTTTTCTGTTATGAGGTTGCTCAAAGTTTTACTATTGAAGAAGAGAAACTGTCAGATGGTTCTGTTGTTCCAATGCTGAAGATGATAAATATTTCGGGGGCTACAAAAAAATATAGTCTTAGTAAAAAAATTGAACCCGAAGAAGTTATTACGGCAAAAAAAGAAGTTATAGAGGGAGCTCGTTCGCATATCGTCTGTGAAATTGCGTCAAATGCAAATGTTGTGTTGAGTTTTAATAAAATGCCTGTTGATAAAAATGGACAAATTGTATTGAAAAAAAATTTTTCCTATGGTGCATTTTTGACTAAAAAAGATTATTCACTCCCAGCACAGAATAGATTAAATACAGATGGGGCTGGTGAAATCAATCTTTATTCTATTATGGAATGGGAACCATGTGAGACAGGAAGACTCTACAATGTTCTGAAACTGATGGAAGGATATGATCGACATGCTGTTCTTCGTATTGATATTTTCCCGGTAGAACATACTCAGGCTATCCGTCAAAGATTGCCATACACTGAAACACGCCGCAGAATCTCTGACAGAGTGCAAGGGAAGGATGATAACAGTGAAAGTATGGTGAAATCCTGGGATAAATATGTTAACAATTTAATGAAATTCCCTCAATTTCTTGCAAATGTTGTAGCTTTTGCAGATTCACAGGATATTGCTGTAATGCTTGCCGATAGTGTAGCTGCTGAAGCAGTGGAATCAGGTACTTATCTGATTGAGACTATGAGTTCTGAAAAAGGTTTCAGTATGTATGAAAGTGATGCTAAAATTCTGCATAAAGAGCGGGAATCAGGGAATTACGTTGCTCCGTTCCTTTCGCTGTACACACTGGAAGAGATTCGCCCGATGTTCTCTTTTCCGATTTTATATCCAGGTGAGTCAATTGAGTGTCAGAAGGAAACAGATCCGACGCCTTTTTCAAAAGAAGTTAGTATTGACAAAAATACGGGAGAAATTCAAGAAGTAATTTCTTTGGGTGTTAGTTCTATGGGGTATGATGTTACTTTTCCTGTAAAACTTTTCAAAAAACATGCATTTATTGCAGGCGTTCCTGGAGCAGGAAAAACTAATACGATGTTGTATTTAGTCACCACACTTTGGCGAGATACGAAGCAACAGGTGCCGTTTCTTGTGTTGGAACCTGCAAAACAGGAATACCGAGCATTGGCGATGATTGAAGGAATGGAAGATCTTTGCATATTCTCGCCAGGTGCTGATACATATTTTCCATTACATATAAATCCGTTCCAATTCCCGGTAGGATTAACGCTCGCGGAACATATTGCAAATTTGAATGCTGTTTTTGCCGGTGCATTTGAACTGATTCCGCCATCTCCGTTTTTGATTGATAGCTGTATTGAGAAAGTCTACCTCGACAAAGGCTGGAATATCAATGAGCGAAACAATGGAACTAAGGAATATCCAACGATGCAGGAACTGTACGATTCACTGAAAATTGCTGTAGAAGAATCCGGATATGAAGGGGAATCCAGGGCAAATATCCGTTCTGTTATGGAAGTACGAATTGGAAGTCTCTTGCGACGAGAGATCGGTAATGTTTACAATGTACGTAGATCCAGTATTGAACCAGAAGACTGGCTTAGCCGTCCGGTCATCATTGAACTGGAGGCACTGGGGGAAGGTCCGGCTAACTTCATGTCTCTTTTGATCTCTACATTGATTCGTGAAGTATTAAAGGTCCGAAAAACAGGTGATATAGCAGAGAAAAATGACAACACACGTAAACGTGAAATTGAGCATATTATTTTCTATGAGGAAGCACATAATCTTATTGGACCTACAACGGATGATCCTGTGGGAGGATCTGTTGATCCTAAGATATCTGCGACTAAGTATCTTGTCAAGATGCTTGCCGAGGTTCGAGCATTGGGTGAAGGTATTGTAATTGCTGACCAATTACCAACTGCAATGGCTCCAGAAGTTTTAAAGAATACAGGGCTAAAACTTGGTCATAGAATTACAGCTCAGGATGACCGCAATTTGCTTGGCAGTACTATGTCGGCTTCAGCGGATCAGCTGGAAGAGCAAGGCACATTTGGTACGGGTCAGGCACTTATTTTTTATGAAAATCTGCTAAAACCATTTAAGATGCGAGTCTGTGAATGGGAAAAGAAAGTTTCTAAGAAAAAATATGATTCACCTACTAATACTCAGCTGTTTGAGCGTTTGAAGACTAATCAAAATTATAACAATCTCTTAAAACAAAGTGCAGCCATCATGCAAGAAAAAATGCGTGTGGAATTTGATTTACTAAGAAATCAGGCGCGTACACTCAAAAAAAATATTAGCAAGAAATATACAGACTTAAAAAGTGTTTCCAATAATCTTGATAATTTACAGAAAAAGCTTGAAAGACTTTCTGATGAAATTGATATTGTTGAAACCAAAAAACATATTGCAGAAATAAAATTAGTTTATGAAAAAAAGAAAAGCGAATTTACTGGTGGATTGTCTCGTGATTTGAAAAAATTGTGTTGGAATTTTGCAAATCAGTATTATGCATACATGACGTTATCTAAGAATTATTATGTCTATTCGGATGATATGTATATGTGTACAATCAATAATTATCTCTCATTGTTTGGAATGATGAAATCTTTATATGATGTTCCTCAGTTGAATTTGATTTTGATGGAAGAAACAAAAAATGTTACCATTGATATAGAAAAATATGTAGATTTCAGAACTTTTTCTTCTGATGCGTTGCTGGTTAAACATCCTGGATATAATGCAGCAATTTATGCAGCAGGTGATTTTATCAGTAATCAGATCAATGCAGAGGCAAATGGATGTTATCAAAAAGCTGCGGATATATTAGAGCATGAAGAAAATATGGAACAAATGTTAGAAGATTTCTGCAATAAATTGTCTGCAAAGTTCCAATACTATTATCAGATTGCAGAACATTACTATTCGATTACTGAGAGTCTTGCGAAGCGTATACAATATGAACTGGATAATACATTGAAATTAGATACGCCTGAATGGGATGAAGCTAATAAAAAAGTTATTGAATATCGGACGAGATCTACATTGCTGCATAAGGTGTTGGCTGCATATATTGTTAGAACTTTCAAATGCTTTGGCAGTTTACAGGGAGTGAATAGAACTGTTCTTTTGAGAAGCACACAAGAATTACTTTCTACATTTAGGAAGGTTGTTGATTATCGTAATAAAAGTGCAGCAACTAGACTTTCTATGTGGGATGGATATGAAAAATTGTGGTGTGGTTCAAACTCCATAGTTTTCCTGGAGTTAGGTGCTAAATTTGATCATTTTCATCAAATCAGAATGAAGAAACTCGGTAAGATGAATGAAAAAAATATTGATATGGAGTTGTTCACTGACCTTTGTAAAAACTATAATGCATTATTTAAAATGTATTACAATATGGGGATAGATACTCCCGAATTTCATTATGCACTGGTTCAACATTACAGGCGCTTTTTGGAAGATGTCATTAACATTGGAACAATTGTATATCCGGTTCTGTTTAAATATTCGACTAATAACTGGAATGATTGCAGAAAGCTAATGATTGAACTAATTGCATCTGATCAGATTTTACAATCTACGAAAGAAGAATGGAATAGACTTTCTGAAAAAATGACTCAAGCATTAAAAATTTATAGTAAACAAAGGTGATTAGAATTCCGATATGGGTAAGTAATTATCACTTGGAGAGGAGTTGCTATGGCTGTTAGATCACGAGATCTTGTTGGTATAGCGGAAGGTATCCGCAGTCATGAATTATCTACCAGGGGTCAGATTGAGAATTTAAAAGGACACATATCTGAATTGTCTGGAAGGAAAAGTTCATTAAATAGTAAAATTTCATATTTAGAAGCTACTATTGCTGCAGTTTATGAAAATACTGATGACGATGGCGAGCCGGATTATGGGCTTCTTGCTATTTTAGAATCAGAAAGAATCTCTGCGGACAATGAATTGTGGGATGTGGAACAGGATCTGGATTCTAGCAGCAATGAATTGGAGAGTAAGCAAGAGGAACTGGAAGATGTAGAGGAGGAAAAGGCTCAGACATTATTTGAAATCCAGGAACGAGCAAGAAAAACCTCGCAAAATATCAGCTTGGCAGGAGGAATGTATGGTGCCTATTCAGGAGTAGGTGTTACTTTGAAAAACTCTTTACAGACAAGTCTTTCTTCTTTAACACAAGCGGCTGGTATTCTTGGAGGTCATGTTGATGGAGGAACCGGTGGAAGATCTGGCAGTGCCACTTCTGGGAGAAGTGGTACTGCTTCAAGAGGAATTGACATCACTACAGGAAACGAAAACAAAAGATCTGATGCTTTAATAGGATTCACGGGGGGATATTCTGGCGAATCATTACCATTATCGGCGAGTCAGTTTAACACGGAACAAGATCAGTTTATTACACCGGCTACAACATTAAATTACCACTCTGGACAAACGACTTTAAACACAAAACCATTGAACGATTTTTCTACCAAACAGGATACAAACGAATATATCTTAAGTTCTTTTGGAAATGTTACAATCTCACAAAATGAAGTTTCAAGTGCTAACTTGTATAATAGTGATCAAACTTCACAAAATTTGGAGAATCAATTTTTAAGTGAAGTAGTAGCTGATAATATAAATAAAAAACATACATTTGTGGATTGGCTTAATCCTGCAAAATATAAAGACAGTCATTATATTGGGACAGGACAAGTATGGGGATATAAACCTTATGGTAATGATGCTAGCGAATATGAAACTAAAATAATAACTTCAGCGCGACAGGCATTGAATTCTTATATGCAGGAGCATAATTATGGAGTGTGGGATTATGGTAGTTACTCAAAAGACCCTTTATGGCAAAAATTGCATAAAGCTGCTTATCCAGCAAGTAAGGTTGAGAATAATATAATGACTCCACAAGAAAAACTACAGCAATACATGTATAAACATAATTATGGTTGGGATGATTATATAATATATTCTCGTGACCCTGAATGGAAACGTTTGTCGAAGGCAATTCATTCGTCTGGACTTTCAGGGAATGATAAGTATGCAAGTGCTAATTTACATTATATGAAAATTCCTGAAGATATATTTTATGCTGGTGAAAAAACAAGGTCCGGTGCAGATGATTTCTTTGGAAATATTTTTACTAAAATTAAAACGGTTGCATCGTCTTTAAAGGTTATACCACTTAAAAAACGCTATAATTTATTACGAAACACGGATACCGAAAATGTATCAAGAGAAAGTCTGTATGCTCTAACAGCATTAGCAACAGATATATTAAAGAAAAATTTTGGCAACGTACTTACAAAAGAAAGGTTTCAAAATCTTAGCAAGGATATAATACTCCTATCTAAAGAGGAAATAGAGGAGCTATATCCTAAAATGAGAAATAATATTGCAGGATTTTATAGTAGTGAAACGCAAAAAATTGTTATTAAAACGGGATCAAAAATTCCTATTGGGCGTTTCTTACATACATATGTACATGAAATGATTCATAAGCTCTCACACGGAAAAGAGAATGTTGGATTAATTGAAACGGAAATATATCTAGGTAAAAAAATAACAAAAAATGATGGATTAAATGAAGGAATAACCGAGCTTTATGCATGCAGAGCAATGGAATCTGTTATACCAAACTATTTTGCGGAATCATACTCAGAAGAAAAGGCTATTGTTGAACGTTTGGAAAGCATTTATGGAAAAAAAGAATTATTGGAAGTTTTTTTACAAGGAAGAATTGAAGAACTTCGTAAAGATTTTGATTCATGTTTTGGTGAGAATGGTAAATTCGATGAATTTTCGAATCTTGTAGATGAAATTAATATGTTAGTATCTATGGTTGGGAAAAAAAGTTCATCTCCAAAAGTCGCCAATAGAATTTCAAAAGTATTTAGGATCTTAGATGAATATGAAAAATTAAAACAAGATTCTAACTATAAATTTCGTGTTCACCAGCAAAGAAAAATCAATTCAGTTAATGTTATTTCTAATAATACTACGAGTTCATCTAAAAATGAAGATACTGAAAAAGGTTCTAAAGAACGAGTTATTTGGAAAGAACGCGATGAGAACAATAGATAATCATGGAGGAGAATGATTATGAACAATAGAGTGAAAGAACTCTTGGTGGATATAGCAAATTATGTGTTGACAGCAGAATATTCTTCCTTAGGGGAAGAATATATGCTTCGATTATCTTTTTTGTACTCTTTACCCTTGGAAAATTTATTAGAAGTCAATAGTAATGTGAGGCAGTGTACTTTTATTGATGAGGTGAAACAATTTGAAAAAAGGGAAATAAAGTTTAATTTAATATATTTGGATGAGTTTAAACAAATGACATCGGAAGTAGCTCTACAAATTTTTTCAATCTTATCGTATCAACTGGCAAAAAATCGAATTCAAGGGCATGTATTTCAACAGTTATCTTACCTTTCGGAGAAACTTTATATGGGTCTTATTACAGGCAATTCAATTGATGTAAACGATAAACAAAATAATGAAGTGATGATTTCTGAGACATTGCTCGATTTTGATTTTGCAAGTTGCAAATCGGATAATACTAGTTTTAGACTTTTGCATTATATTGATGCTATATAAAAAAGAAATTTGCAGTAGAGTACCAGTGAAAAATATATGTATTAGTAATATGAGTGCAGTAGAAAGAAAGGAGATTCATAATTTATGGATATTTTCGAGCGATATTTATATGAGGAATTAACAGCTCAGTACGCTGAATCGAGCCTTTCTGTGGATGATTACAAAGAACTTTATCAGCGTTTTTGCAGTATTGGGCATTTTCCGGAAGTTAAACCGTATTTGCTGGTTATGCGCTTTTGGGGATGGGGGACTGTTTCTGAAAGAGAGAACGTACTGTTTGAATTAAAAGAAATTTTAAACGATGATGATTATGTGCTAAAAGGATTGTATTATGATTTACTTTTGACAATAGACACCAATGACGCGGATGCAAGAAAAAACTTGTATGAAATGATCAATCTAGGATATACGGACAGATATATGAAGGAAAAATCAAACATTAACGCGACAGTATCATTATATCAAGAGGTGGAATCACAAAAAATTAACAATGAAGAAGAGTTGCAAAGTGATGAAGATGTGGTTGTCGAACGTATCATTTTCGAAAGTAAAGGTGAAAGCGGAGTAGAATTTACAGCAGGTGATGTGGATTATCTTAAAGCAAAGGTATTTATCAAACCGATTCATGGTAAAAAACATCTAAAAGTTCGTTCCCAGATATTTTTAAATGAGGAAACGTTTTCTAAAATATTCTTAAATGAATATGATATTGATTCCAACACCAAATATTTTCAAACAAGTGGCTGGGGAAATGAGAAATGTACATGCTATGATAGTGATACATATCGGTGGGTTGTCGAAATTGATGGTAAAGATACTTTTGGACAAAGCTTTCGAATGTATGATGGAAAATTGAATAAAAATGGACCGATCATAAATGATGTTAAATTGTTTGCATCAAAAGCATCAGGGGCAGAGAAGCGTGATATGAGGGAATATAAAACCACATTTGATGCAAAGAAGTTAGAATATGTATATTTTAAGTTTTTGATGGATTCACCTGAAGAGACAATGAATATTCGAGTATTTATTCAGGTTACTTATTTGGAAGATAATACAGTAATTAAAAAAAGGGATACGTTATATCAGCTGAGTACAGGCACAACTGCAATTTGGGGCGGGGTGGGATTTTCAGAAGCAGGAAAATGGAAAAAAGGATTATATAAATACATTGCTCGATGCGGAAATGCTAAAAATTTCGAGGGTGTATTTACAGTGTATTGATTTGAAAACATAACTTAAAATTATTTAATATATGAAGCAAAGGAGACAACAATGATTTGTCCATATTGTAACAATGAAATAAGTGATGACACACAATTTTGTCCGAAATGTGGACAAACTATAATAAAGAAAAATGATTTTGAAGAGACTTCTTCTGGGTATTGGAATAAGATGCGAAAAGAAGTTGTCAAAAATGATAAGCAAAGAATTGCTGCTGAAAAAGAAAATATTAAGGAAAAAAGAAAAAGAAGAAATAAAATATGTGTGGGGATTATTAGTGTACTTGGAATTGTTGCGATAGGGATATTTGTGGGAAGTGGATTAAAAGAGAAAGCGGATATAGTATCCAGTGGCGTAACGACGGAAAATGAAAATAATGAAAAACAAAGTATAGAGAAAAGTAGTACGAATACAACGGCGGATACCTACAATTTATCTGTCTGGGATAATCGTTTCCCTGCAAAACCACAATCCGTGTATCAGAAATATTTTGTTATTTTTAATGACGGAAATGAAAATAACCGAATTGAGCTGACCGTATTTGATACCGAAGATGGTGCAGATGAGCCATATCTGTGCTGGAAAGGTTATGGTGATCCGCTTGAATTGAATAATAACAGTTCTGTGAAAGACTGCGACTGGTATTATTATGACCTGGATACGAATTCATGGGTTTCGTTTGACGGGGACAGTACAGGAATGGCGGAATGTGCAGATACGATTATCAGCAGTAATCTGGATGTATGTGATTCGGATGGAA
>ERZ506929.306-NODE-306-length-23853-cov-6.192831_pt1 | contig 23853 bp, 15 predicted proteins | sample MGYA00513173_ERZ506929 | MGnify/ENA metagenome assembly ERZ506929 | reverse complement strand
TGCCCACCATGATGAACTACACCACCCTGCTGGCCAAGGACAGCATGTACAACACACCCCCCTGCTGGTGCATCTACATGACCGGTCTGGTGCTCAAGTATCTGGAAAATGACATCGGCGGTCTGGAAAACATGCAGAAGATCAACGAAGCCAAGGCCAGGATCCTGTACGATTATCTGGACGGTCAGGAGTTCTTCCACAACCCTGTGGAGCACCGCTACCGCAGCACGATGAATGTCACCTTTACCAGCCCTGACCCTGACATGGACAAGAAGTTCTGCGCTGAAGCCGCCGAAGCCGGTTTTGTCAACCTGAAGGGCCACCGTCTGGTGGGCGGTATGCGCGCTTCCATTTATAATGCAATGCCCACCGAAGGTGTAGAGAAGCTGGTAAACTTCATGGAGAAATTCCGCAAGGCAAATGCCTGATTTGTGTATAGGAGATAGGAAAGTATGTTTACGATCAAGACCCTGAACGCCATCAGCCCGGTGGGCCTGGCAAAGCTGAACAAGAACCTGTTTGATGTTTCGGTGGGCACCGATGTCCCCGATGGCATTCTGGTGCGCAGCGCCGACCTGCTGAACACCACCTTCAACGACAACCTGCTGGCCATTGCCCGTGCCGGTGCCGGTGTGAATAACATCCCACTGGATCGCTGCTCGGAGCAGGGCATCGTGGTGTTCAACACCCCCGGTGCCAACGCCAACGCCGTGGCCGAGCTGGTCATTGGGATGCTGATCGCAGGCAGCCGCAATGTGGCCGCCGCCGCCCAGTGGTGCCAGGGCCTGACCGGCGACCCCGCCATGGCCAAGACCGTGGAAAAGGGCAAGAAAAAGTTTGTGGGCAACGAGATCAAGGGCAAGACGCTGGGTGTCATCGGTCTGGGTGCCATCGGTTCCCGGGTGGCCAACTGCGCCATTGAGCTGGGCATGGAGGTCTACGGCTACGACCCCTACATCTCCATTGATGCCGCCTGGAACCTTTCCAGCCAGGTACACCACTGCGTGAACCTGAACGACATGCTCCCCCTGTGCGACTACATCACCCTCCATGTTCCCTACCTGCCCACCACCAAGGATACCATCAACGCCCAGACCCTGGCCCTGTGCAAGGACGGCGTGAAGATCCTGAACTACGCCCGCGGTGAGCTGGTGAACACCGCAGCTCTGCTGGAGGCCATGGAGACCGGCAAGGTCTCCGGCTACATGACCGATTTCCCCACTGAGGCCATTCTGGGCAAGCCCGGCATCGTCTGCACCCCGCATTTGGGTGCTTCCACGCCGGAGGCCGAGGACAACTGTGCCGCAATGGCCGCGCAGGAGATCAGCGATTACCTCAAGAACGGCAACATCACCCACTCGGTGAACATGCCCGAGGTGCACCAGCCCCGTGCAGGCGGCAAGCGCATCTGCATCATCCACAAGAACGAGCCCGGCATGATCAGCCAGATCACCGCCCTGACCACCGAAGCGGGCCTGAACATTGAAAACATGGTGAACAAGAGCAAAAAGAACATGGCTTACACCATGCTGGACGCGACCGGTGCCGTGGACGGCAGGCTGGCTGAGAAGCTGGCCGCCATCCCTGCCGTCATCCGGGTGCGCATCCTGTAACACTGCCAACCCTTAGCTTTCCCCTCGCCCCATCTGTTCATGGGCGGGGGGATTTTTTTGTGGAACACCCCGCCGTCCCTCCGGGCAGGTCTGCTGATATAAAAATCCCCCCTGCCGTCATACAGCAGAGGGGAGAAAGAAGATCAGAGTGTTTACAGCTTCTTGCCAGTCAGGAGCTCATAAGCCTCCTCGTACTTGGCAATGGTCTTGTCGATGACATCCTGAGGCAGATCGTAGTTGCTGTCGGGATTGGCCTTGAGCCAGTTGCGGACGAACTGCTTATCGAAAGAAGGCTGACCGTGGCCGGCCTCATAACCCTCCAGCGGCCAGAAGCGGCTGGAATCGGGGGTGAGCATCTCATCGCCCAGCACCACGTTGCCGTTCTCATCCAGACCAAACTCGAACTTGGTGTCGGCAATGATGATGCCGCGGCTCAGGGCATACGCGGCGCACTTCTTGTACAGGGCAATGGTGTAATCCCGCAGCTTGGTGGCGTAGTCCTCGCCGTGGCCGGGGAACTGCTTTTCCAGCACCTCAATGCTCTTTTCGTAGCTGATGTTCTCATCGTGGTCGCCGATCTCAGCCTTGGTGGAAGGAGTGTAGATGGGCTCGGGCAGCTGCTGGGATTCCTGCAGGCCCTCGGGCAGGCGGATGCCGCAGACGGTGCCGTTCTGCTGGTAGCTGGCCCAGCCGCTGCCGGTGATGTAGCCGCGCACGATGCACTCGATGGGCAGCATGGTCAGCTTGCGGCACTTCATGCTCCGGCCCTCAAAGGCAGGCGTGCGGAAGAACTCGGGCATATCGGCGGTATCCACGCTCAGCATGTGGTTGGGCAGAACATCCTTGGTGTAGTCGAACCAGAATCTGCTCATCTGGGTCAGCACCTTGCCCTTGTTGGTCACTTTATTTTTCAGGATCACATCAAATGCAGAGATACGATCGGTAGCAACCATAATGAGGCTGTCGCCATTGTCATAAATCTCGCGGACTTTGCCTTCCTTGATGGGCTTGAATTCAGTCATAGCAAACACTCCATTTTTCCTGATAGCTCTTTCATCAACGTCCTCGCCCGCTCCGGCATTGCAAAGCAATGGAGGACAGGGTGAGCCGTTTTCCGTTTACCTATTCAGTCTATCACACTTACTGTCCGTTTGGAAGAAACAGATTCCAAGGAAAATCGCCCGCAATTTTCGATTTCTTCGTGAAAAGTGTCAAAAATCAGCAACATTTTTCGTCGAATTGACGGCTAAAGTCGTACTTTCCCGGTTGACAGCGGCTCAGAACATGGTATCATTGAAGTATCAGAATTCAACTGCATCAGGAGGTAAGACCTATGGGCAAATTCCCGAAAGACTTTTTGTGGGGCGGTGCCACTGCCGCCAACCAGTGCGAAGGCGCTTACAACGAGGGCGGGCGCGGCCTGTCCAGTGTGGACGTGGTACCCTTTGGCCCTGACCGCTTCCCCGTGGCGCTGGGCCAGCTGAAGATGCTGGACTGCGATGCCGAGCACTTCTACCCCTCCCACGAAGCCATTGACATGTACCACCACTTCAAGGAGGACATCAAGCTCTTTGCCGAGATGGGCTTCCGCTGCTACCGCCTGTCCATTGCCTGGACCCGCATCCTGCCCAACGGCGATGACGCGCAGCCCAACGAAGAGGGCCTGCGCTTCTATGAGGAGCTCTTTGATGAGTGCCACAAGTACGGCATTGAGCCGCTGGTGACCCTGTGCCACTTTGATACCCCCATTGCCCTGATCAAAAAGTACGGCGGCTGGAAAGACCGCCGGATGGTGGATGCCTACGCCCACTACTGTGAGGTGCTGTTCCAGCGCTTCCGGGGCAAGGTCAAGTACTGGCTGACCTTCAACGAGATCAACATGCTGCTCCACATGCCCTTTATGGGAGCCGGTCTGCTCTTTGCGCCCGGCGAGAACGTGCAGCAGGTCAAGTATCAGGCCGCTCACCACGAGCTGGTGGCCAGCGCAAAGGCCGTCAAGCTGGCCCATGCCATCATGCCCGATGCCATGGTGGGCTGTATGCTGGCCGCCGGTCAGTTCTACCCCCGCACCTGCGCCCCTGCCGATGTGCAGGCCGCTGCCGAGGCTGACCGCGACAACTACTTCTTCATTGATGTCCAGTCCCGCGGCGAATACCCTGTCTGGGCCAAAAAACGGATGGAGCGTGCAGGCATTGCCCTGCAGGTGGAGCCGGGCGACGAGCAGCTGCTGAAAGAGGGCACTGTGGACTTCATCTCCTTCAGCTACTATTCCAGCCGCTGCACCACTGTGGACCCCGAACTGATGAACAAGGCCAACGGCAATGCCATCATGGATGCCGTCAAGAACCCCTACCTCAAGGCCAGCGATTGGGGCTGGGCCATCGACCCGGTGGGTCTGCGCATCACCATGAACAGCCTGTATGACCGCTACCAGAAACCGCTCTTCATCGTGGAGAACGGTCTGGGTGCGGTGGACAAGGTGGAAGCAGATGGTTCCATCCACGACACCTACCGCATCGACTACCTGCGGGCCCACATTGAGCAGATGGAAAAGGCCATCAACGAGGACGGCCTGCCCCTGCTGGGCTACACCACCTGGGGCCCCATCGACCTGGTCAGTGCTTCCACCGGCGAGATGAAGAAGCGGTACGGCTTCATCTATGTGGACAAGGACAACGAAGGCAAGGGCACACTGGCCCGCAGCCGGAAGGACAGTTTCTACTGGTATAAAAAGGTCATCGCCTCCGACGGCGAAGATCTGGCCTGAGCCAACTGTGAGGAAAGGAATCATAGCACAAGATGACGACACCCCAAATCATTGCGCACCGCGGTGCATCCTATCTGGCCCCTGAGAACACGCTGGTCGCCTTCCGCAAGGCGATGGAGATCGGCGCGGACGGCGTGGAAATGGATGTACAGAAGACCTACGACAACGAGCTGGTCATCCACCACGACTATATGGTGGACATGCACACCGACATCTCCGGCCAGATCTACGACCTGACCATGGGCGAGCTGAAGGCTCTGGATTTCGGCAGCTGGAAAGATGCCATCTACGCCAACGAGAGGATCGCCACGCTGCAGGAAGCGCTGGAGCTCTGCGCCGGCATGGAGGGCACGCAGGTGCAGCTGGAACTGAAAAGCCCACTGGAGGACGACCCCGACTTTGTGCCCCGGGTGCTGGATGCAGTCCGCGCCGCCGGGCTCACCGACCGACTCACCCTCATCTCTTTCCACCACTCTCAGCTGCGGCAGGCAAAGCAGCTGATGCCTGAGCTGAAGGTAGGCGCGCTGACCTACGGCGCTTTCCTCAGCATGGTGCTGCCTCCGCCGGTGGTGTGGAAGGATCTGGGCCTTGTGAACAGCATGGACGAGCCCTTCAGCGAGGAAAACTGCATCGACCTGCGGAACAATCTCATCTACCGCACTGTGGCCGACAAGGTCGATATGCTCCGCGCCAACTTCCCCGGCGAGACCGTGGAGCAGGTCATCGGCCATCTGGAGGAGCAGGCGGATGTGGCTGCCTACATCAAAACGCTGGATTTCCCTGTGGACATCGTCAGCTGCGAGTACCACACCGCCTATTCCAACCCCGAGCTTGTGAACCAGCTCCACGCCATGGGCATCCAGGCCGCGTTCTGGACCGTGGACACCCAGGACGCTGTCCGTTCCCTGCTGCCCCTTGGCCCTGACTGCATCGTCACCAACCGGCCTGACCGCGTGCGGGAATGGGTGAATGCGGAAATGAGGAAATAAAAAGATCACAAAACGTCCCCGTGCAGTTTTGATATCCTGCACGGGGACGTTTTCTATGTCAGCACTGCATTATCCGATGTCTGGCATCGTTATGACGGCGCTCTCCTTGCGAGCACGCTCTGCGCAGAAGACCCCCAGATGCCCATTGATCGAATCTTTGATCGTTGTGCAGGAGATGGAAGGCTCCTCGCCCTGAAGCACATGAACAAAGTCCTCCACCAGCCGCAGGTCGCCGCCGCCATGAGAGCCTGTCATGCCGCTCTTATCTCCACCGATCTTCAGGTCTACCACTTCCTCGTTCCAGCCCTTCTCGCTGGCGGTATCTATGGTGCGCACAGTGAAAACCGAATCGTCAAACACACCCTTGATCTCACCCTTTGTACCAATGATGTGGATATTGCGCTCCGGCTTCGCTGCGCCGCCGATCATGTTCAGGGTCGCAGTTGCACCATCCGCAAAATTCATCAGCACCGATTGATGATCCACCACCGTATGTTCACAATCCCACACACAGCGTCCATGGATATTGTCTGTCATCAGCGACTTGCGCTTGTCCTCCAGCGTCGGATTCTCAATATTCTCCAGGCAGTCCCATACATAGAACGCCCACCGATCCGGGTGATCCAGATAATGCTTTTTGGCAGAGTACAGACAAGTCTCCTCGCACTGGCAATCCACCAGGCAGCGCTTGCCTGCCCCTGCGGGCTTTTTGGCAGGATCAAACTGGAAGTCACTTCCAAAGCTTGCGATCTGTTTGGGCGAAACGCCGCTCTTCAGCCACATGATGAGATCCATGTCATGGCAGCACTTTGCCAGCAGCATCGGAGCCCCGCATTTTTCCTCGTTGCCCCATTTGCCGCGCACAAAGGAGACAGCCAGGTGATGGTAGCTGACATGCTCCGTGGCCTGAATATTGATAATGTCACCGATCTCCCCGCTCAGCAGTCTCTGCTTGATTGCGACATAGAAGGGCGCATACCGCAGAACGTGGCAGATCATCACCTTCCGCCCGGTCTCTTTTACAACCTTATATAAATAGTTTACTTCCTCCTCGCTGATCGCGAAGGGCTTTTCCAGCAGCATATCATATCCTGCGCGCAGGAGCGGAACCGCAGTGGGCACATGCTGGCGGTCCATGGTTCCATTGATCACCGCGTCTGCCAACTTGGGCCTTGCTGCCAGCTCCTCAGCGTTCTTGAAGCACATCTCCTCCCCGAAGCCATGCATCTCCGCAACCTTTTTCCGCCGGATCGGATCCGGATCTGCTACGCCCACGATCTTCAGCTCCTCCGGGTGTTCCAGCGCATACAGGCTGTACAGGATCGCCCGATGGCCCGCGCCCACGATGATGGCCGTGATTTGCTTACTCATAGTATCTCTCTTCCTTTCTTTTGAATGGATCTCCGATTCCAATTTTGTTTCCAGCATATCTTTTTGTGCCGAAATCGTCAAGGTGAAGGAGCATGACATTTCATCCCGCGCCATGACAAAAGGAAGAATAATCGCATCTTTGTGGATATTGTGCAACAATCATGCTCAAAAATGAGAAAATCTTTTGTGCGTTTTGTATCGAAAAATGTTGCAATTTCAAAAAGAACATGATATGCTTCTGAGTAAAGAAAAACCACTGGTCGGCAGCGTACGAGCTGAGCGGAGGTTATGGAAGCACGGGGATCTTCCCCGTCCCATTCCATAAATCAAGGAGGAAAAGATTTTATGAAAGAAAGAAAAATCAGCAGACGCGCCGTATGCAGCGCTATGGTCGCTTCCCTGGCATTGGGTGTTCTGGAGGGCTGTGGCAGCTCTTCCTCTACGACTGCTTCTTCTGCTGCCGGTTCCGGAGCAGCTGCTTCCAACGAGCGCATCACCGTGCGCATCCTGAAATCCAAGGCCGCGAACGAGGTTGCTGCCGAGCAGATGGATGTCTGGAAGGTCCTGGGCGAAAAATTCAATATGGATTTTGAATTTGATAACCCCCCGCAGGACAATTACAACGAGCGCCTGAATCTCGTGATGATGGATGCACAGCTGCCGGACATCATTATGGATATGCCCACCACCGAAGTTCTGAAGTACGGCGAGTCCGGCGTGATCCTGTCCCTGAACGATTACATCGAGAACGACATGCCCAACCTGAAGAAGGAGATCGACAAGCGGGACGGTGTCGAAAAAGCACTGACTTACAGCGACGGCAATATTTATTATATGCCCATGCTGGATGAGAAGGTCTCCGGCAATATGCCCTACATCGTCCGCACCGACTGGCTGGAAAAGCTGGGCATTGAGAGCCCGGTCACTCTGGAGGATTGGGAGAATTACTGGCATCTGGTCAAGACCACTGACCTGAACGGAAACGGCTCCAATGACGAGGTTCCCTTCAGCTCCTATGATATGACCGGTCTGCGGAATTTCTGCACCGCATTCGGCTGCCTGGACGATTTCTATACTGACCCGGACGATGGCGGCAAGGTCCACTACGGCCCCATTGATCCCAAGTATAAAGAGGCTGTGACCTGGATGCATGATATGTATGAGAAGGGCTATATTGATCCCGAGATCATCACCATGGATTATGCCTCCTTCGTGCCCAAGCTCGCACAGAATACCATCGGCTCCTTCTACGGCCCTCTGGGTGGTATGCTGGCCGCCCAGAACGCCACCATGCCTGCTTCCTTCCCCGGCTTCCATGTGGAAGCAACCGTGCCGCCCAAGGGTACCGCACAGATCCATTCTTATATCGATCAGGAGCCTCGTGCGATCGCAGCAGCCACCATTACCGCAAGCTGCAAGAATGTTGACCGCGTGATTGCTCTGCTGGATTACATGTACAGCGACGAGGGCACCCGGCTGATCAACATGGGCATTGAGGGCACTCACTACACCATGCAGGACGGCAAGCCGATCTTCACCGATTATGTTATGAACAATCCTGACGGCCTGTCTCCCAAAAACGCGATCGGCACCTTCACCTTTGCACAGAGCTCCGGCCCGTTCATTCTGAGCCAGGATGAGGTCACGCAGCTGGATGATGATGCTGTCAACCGCGCAAAGCAGGACTGCATCATTCCCTTCCTGGAAGAATCCAAGAAGTACGTCATTCCCGGCTCCACCTCCTTCTCCTCTGAGGACGATGCCGTCCGTCGTGCAGTGATGGCAGACGTGGATACTTACGTTGACGAGATGATCATCAAGTTTGTTTCCGGCCGTGAGCCGCTGTCCAACTGGGACACCTACGTTGAAAAGGTCAATGGCATGGGCATTGCAGAGGTCATCGATATCTACCAGAAGACTCTGAATGGCTGATGCCTCAGCAGGCACCTATTTTTTGATCCAGTAAAATAACGGCCGGGGCAGGAACACCCTGTTCCCGGCCTATTTTTTCCTGGGTTCTTCAGAACGAAAACAGGAGAATACCACCATGAAAACTGCCACCGCAGCAAAACCGATCACACTGCCAACAGCGAACCGCCTTGATCATGCCTGCAAAAAGTTCTGGCGCAGCCGCTATCTGCTTTTGATGCTGCTGCCCGCCCTGATCTGGTATATCGTGTTCATGTACGCGCCCATGTACGGCGCGCAGATCGCCTTCCGTGATTTCTCTCCCGTACTGGGCATCACGGGCAGCAAGTGGGTCGGCTTCAAATATTTCACCCAGTTCTTTAAGTCCGAGTATTTTGGCCGTCTGATCAAAAACACACTTGGCATCAGCCTGTATTCAATTATTGTGGGCTTTCCCATTCCCATCATTCTGGCTCTGCTGATCAACGAAGTCCGCGGTAAATTCTTCAAACGCAGCGTACAGACCGTGGTGTATCTGCCCCACTTCATCTCCGCTGTGGTCGTTGTCAGTATTCTGAGCGCCCTGCTTTCTCCTTCCAGCGGCCTGATCAATCAGCTGATCACCGCCTTTGGCGGTACGCCGATCCACTTTATGGCCGAGCCCAAGTACTTCAAGACGATCTATGTTCTTTCTGACATCTGGCAAAGCGCCGGCTACGGTTCCATTGTGTACATGGCGGCACTGACCGGCATCGACCCCTCTCTCTACGAGGCCGCCACCGTTGACGGTGCTTCCAAATGGGACAAGCTGATCCACATCACGCTGCCCGGCCTGCTGCCCACGATCATCATCATGCTGATCCTCCGCATGGGCTCTATTTTCTCGGTCGGCTATGAAAAGATCATGCTGATGTACAACCCCGCAACCTATGAGACTGCCGATGTGATCTCCACTTACGTTTACCGCCGTGCCTTTGAGAGCGGCGATTACAGCTTCTCCGCGGCTGTGGGCCTGTTCAATTCTGTGATCAATTTTACCATTATCATGCTGTTCAACAAGTTCAGCAAAAAGATCAGTGAGGTGAGCCTGTGGTGATGAAAAAGAATATTGATGCGATGAATCACCCCACGAAAGTGAAGGAAAGCATCGGGGAACGAATCTATACCATTGTTGTGTATCTGCTGCTGATCCTGATCAGCGCAACCATCATTCTGCCGCTTCTGCACATCATCAGCGGCTCGTTCAGTGATCCCATGCAGCTGCTGACAGGCAATGTTTCCTTCTGGCCCAAAGGCTTTACGACCTCCATGTATGAGAAGGTTCTGAAGGATGCCAGCATCTGGAAGGGTTATCTGAACACGATCCTGTATACCGTGCTGGGCACCCTGATCAGCGTGACCCTTACCGCCTGCGCCGCCTACCCCCTGTCTCGCAAGGATCTGTTCGGTCGCAATATCTTTATCAGCCTTTTCATCTTTACCATGTTTTTCAACGGCGGCATGATCCCCACTTACCTGATCATTCAGAAGCTGGGCATGCTGAATAAGATCTGGGCGCTGGTGCTGCCTTCCGCCATCAGTACCTATAACATGATCATCATGCGCACCTTCTTTGAAAACACCATCCCGAATGAGCTGATCGAGGCCGCAGCCTTAGACGGCTGTAACGATATCACGACCTTCTTCCGCATTGTTCTTCCGCTTTCCGGTGCAGTGTTCGCCGTCATGGCGCTGTTCTACGGCGTTGCGCAGTGGAACAGCTGGTTCCCGGCATTGCTGTACATTCGGGATCGTTCTCTGTACCCTTTGCAGATGATCCTGCGCGAGGTCCTGATCCAAAGCGACATCGGCAACATGGCCGGTTCCACCGGTGATGTCGAGGTCATCGGCGATGGTCTGAAATATGCCACCATGGTGGTTTCCACCCTGCCGATCATGTGCCTGTATCCGTTCCTGCAGAAGTACTTTGTTGCCGGTGTTACCATTGGCGCGGTCAAGGGCTGATGGGAGGATACCACACCATGCAATCACATGATCTTTCCTTGCCTGCGTGGGGCCCCTACACCAAACGATACAGCGGCATTTCCCATGTTCCTGCGGCTAACGATGGCGTTCGATTTGACCTGTCCGTTTTTCCGGGAATGTATCGCCGCCGGGTCGATGTGCCCAATGTACGGTTTGAAAGCGGCTTTCACCCCTGGGCTGCGGCTCCGGATCTGAGCTGCTACACGTTCCGCCACGAGCTCCTGTGGAAGGATCAGCTGTATGCAGACATCTCTTTTGCTCCCTTGGGGGAGGATGCCCGGTTGATCCGTGCCGAGCTCCACAACAATACAGATGCTCCGCAGAATCTGGTGCTTCATTATATGGCATCCGCCTGGGATCCCGTTCCTTCCTACCGCGGCTTCTCCCTGCCGGGCTGTGAGGTATCCCTGCCGGAAAACGCGGCCTTTGTCTGGGCAAAGGATTATGACACCCTGGATTTTTCCATCCACCGTCCCAATGAATGCCTGACCTGGGATGGTCTGCGCCGGGGCGAAGAAGCCGTTCCCGGCTTCGGTCAGGGATACGGCATTGGCACGGGGTTCGGCTGTTCCGAAGGCAAAGGACCTTTTGGGCAGGTCATGCCCAGCGGAAAAGGGGACACCGTTACCTTTACGCTTTCCCTTACCGCGCCCCTGCATACCCCCTGTCTCTGTGTACGGTATTGGAATCCGGCAGATGAGAGTTCCGAGTACGATGTCAATGGTCAGGACACGCTGCGGCTGCCACCCTGTCAGAAGCCTTCTATTGCCATCCTGCCGCTGAATGCTTCCATTCCCGCCGGGAAATTCACTCTGACCCTGACTGCTGCCGGTGTTGGAGGGGCGAAGCTGGACTGCCTCGCTCTGTGCGAGCAAGCGGACGCTGGTAACTTTACCGTTACCCTGCGTGGAGATGGCTTCCGGCCTCAGGCCGAGCCCGCCGCAGGTGAGAACTATCTGACCCTGCAGTATCCCCACATTCAGGAGTGCTACGGGATCCTGTGGGATGATATCACCACCCGTATTCGCACGATCGAAAACGACGAACTGGATATCTTTCTGCGTGACACCGTACACGACCATGTAAATGCCACGCTGCGCGGCAACGGAAAAGGGCATTACGTCAATCTCTTTATGGGGCCGATCCCCTTGGAGGCAGGACAGACAAAAGTGATCTATGGAGCGGTCTGTGCTGCTCCGGATGCTTCTGCCGCCGCGCTGCGCTGCCATGAGCTGCTGACTCAGCGCAGCGATTGGGAGCATGTATGGCAGCAGGCTTCTGCATTCCTTGCAGCACCGCCCGCTCTACCGGCTGCCAAATCGCTTGCCTTGGGCCAACAGTTGATGAATGCTGTTCTCTGCACCAACGTTGTGTATCCGGTGTACACGCGGGGACAGTATATCCGCCACTACACTCCCGGACGCTGGTGGGACTGTGTCTACACATGGGATTCCGGATTCATTGGAATGGGCCTGGCTCAGACCAGCCTGCGCAATGCCTTTGACTGCCTGAACACCTACCTGATGCCCCCGGATTCTGTGGACGCTGCTTTTTTGCACCATGGCTCCATGGTGCCAACTCAGTTTTATCTGTATGCCGAGCTGTTGAATCGCACCAGCAGCAGAGAACTTGCCGCTTACTGCTATCCGCGCCTAAAGCTGTACTATCGCTTCTTCACCGGGCAGGAAGGCGGCTCCACGACCGCCAACCTGCACAGCGGCTTGCTGCGCCCCTGGGATTATTTCTATAATTCCGGTGGATGGGACGATTATCCCCCACAGCAGGAGGTCCATCGCCGCCGTTTGCAGGCCAGCTGCGCGCCCGTGGTCACAACTGCCCATGCAATACGCTGTGCCAAGATCCTGGCGTACACCGCCCGCCTGCTGGGCGAAACAGCCGACGCAGATGCTTTTGATGCCGATGCGCTTCGCTTGGGGCGTTCCCTGCAGACTGCATGGGACGAGGAAAGCGGTTACTTCGGGTACCTCCTGCACGACCCTTCTGGCGATGCTGCAGATATTCTGCGCACCGAGCAGGGTCTGAACTACGATATGGGCATGGATGGCGCTTCGCCGCTGTTTGCAGGTGCCTGTACAGAACCGCAGAAGGAACTTCTGTGGCAGAAGCTGCAGAGCCCGGAACACCTGTGGTGTGCCTGCGGCCTTTCCACTGTGGATCAGAGTGCGCCGTACTATCGGCGTGACGGCTACTGGAACGGCGCTGTATGGATGCCTTATCAGTGGATGTTCTTCAAATCTGCACTGGATGCGGGCCTTGCCGATTTTGCTTACCGCATTGCCGACACCGCTCTTACCCTGTGGCAGAACGAGTGTGCCGAAAGCTACTGTTGTTTTGAACACTTTATGATCGAAAGCCGCCGTGGTGCCGGCTGGCATCAGTTCAGCGGGCTTTCTTCTCCCATTGTACAGTGGTTTTCCGCTTACTACCGCCCCGGCACCCTCACGACCGGTTTTGATGCCTTTGTCCGGCATACGGATTGGGCACCGGACAACAGCACCTTAAATGCCACGCTGGATTTTACCGCAGCGGGCCGCAGCACTGTTCTGGCTGTTCTGCAGCCGGGTTCCAAGGCTGTTACAGCCTCTGTTCCCTGCACCGTGACCACACGCCATGATGGGCTGCTTGAGCTGACCTTTGCATTGGATGCTCCCTGCACTGTTACCATAAGCATCCATCCCTGAATCCACCTGTAAAAAGAAACGAACGATGTCTGTCCGAATCGGATGACATCGTTCGTTTTTTTGCACTGAAATCAGTTGTCTCCTTTGCGAACTGCAGAAGGCGAGAGCTGATACTTCCGCCGGAATGCCTTATAGAATGTATTCGCCGTGGAGAAGCCGCACTGTTCTGCAATATCCGTAATATTCAGATCTGTCGTTCTCAGCAGCTGCATCGCATGATCCAGACGCAATTCTTCCACATACTCTGTATAGCTCTTTCCGGTTTGCTCCTTCAGGAATTGCGAAAGATACTTTTTCGAGATCTTGAACTGCTCTGCCGTCATCGCCGCATTGATCTCCGGATTCTGGAAATTCTGTGCCAGCCAGTCCAGAATATTCTTTTGAAGCGCATCATTGTGGCTATGCTTCAAGAATTGCACATGATTGCAGATCTCCACACAGCAGTCCTGCAACCGGCTCAGCATCTGGCGGGCAGTCAGTTTAGAGTCATAACTGCACAGATAGGCGATATCCGGACAGCATACCCTTTCCGCCGTGTTCAGCAGAATGCCGCCTGCCGTGTAAAAATCCTGCTTGAAGTTTTCCGGGTCCAGATTATCCACCGAGAACAACTCACTCAGAAGCGAAACCGCTTCTTCCGTGCATCCGGAAAGCAGATACTCCCGAAGCCGCGCTGCATTGGTTGCATTGACCATGGTACCGCGCTGCGCACTGCTGTTCCCCAAATAGCAGATCTTCTGTGTCGGATCCGCATAGGCCGCCACATTGCGGGCCTTCCAGTAAATATCTGACAGCTGCTCCATTTTCTCAAAAGGATCGCTCAATATCAGGGGGGTTGTCAGATGCAGCGCATCATACAGCTGCTCTGTGCGGAAACACATTTCCCGCAGTTCCTCTGCTTCATCCGTTTCCTGCGTCAGAATCACCAGGATCAGGTCATCTGCCGTTGCCTGTACATAAAATCTCTGCCCGTAAATTTGACGTATCTGCTCTGACACCACCACAGTACGCAGCTCCTCTTTCAGTGAGCACTCGGCGTTTTCCTGAAGAGATGGGATCAGCAGCAGGAAGTTATAGGCTTTCAGCTGCACCGCATCCGTCAGCTGCTGAAGGGTTTCCTGACTTACAGATCCTGTGCGCAGCAAAATTTCCATTTTCCCGTGTTCCAGCTCGCTGCGTGAATGCTCCAGTTCCCGCGCCAGTTTATGCTGGCTGTTTACATTACGGAGAAAGATCTCATTCAGCACTTTCCGTGATGCCAGATCCGATTCGTCCAGCGTGTCCAGCATCGGACGCAGGCTGTTCATATCCTCCAGTGTCATGCAGACGCTGATCAATACACAGCCCAGAACGCCCACGATCAGATACAGACAAATTGCACGCTGTACTGCCAACAGACCCGCTTCGTAGAGCGACGGCGGCATTCCAATGACCGCCGTTGCATTCAGAGATGCCACATATCGCGTTGCCATCAGATAGCGCTTTCCCTGATAGGTCTCCCAACCCGTATCATCACTCGTCAGGGAAAGTGTCGTTCCGTCATAGTTGTTTCCCGCCAGGATCGTTCCGTCATCGGAAATCAGGCAAAAAAGGCCTTCCTCGCGCCATTGCTGCTGCGAAAGAAACATCGAAACGACATCTTTTTCCTTGATCAGCACCGTCATTGCGCCGCAAAGGCGGCCCGCCATGTTCACATAGGGCTGATATACTGTGACATACGAATTGCCATAGCTGGAATGCATCAGTTTGACAACATGGGCGGGCTTTATCGTCATTACGTCGACCTGATTCTGTGCATCCCATTCCTCCTGAGACACATCCTCATACTCAAGTGCTCCCGGGTAAAAATTGCTATGGCTTTCATACGCGCTCCGGTCATCCAATATGATGCCATTCCGCTCAAATGTAATATAGCTGTATGTGATCACAGAGGAATCGTAGGTCTTATCCTGTAACGATTTGCTGGCTCTCGTCAGTGTCTGATAATCTCCCAGAATACTGTTATCATAACTGCTGGCAAGCAGAGTATACTCCGTTTCGCTGAACAATTTGTTCGTTGTACTGCGGATGTTGCTCAGGCATCGCTCCAACTGGGTGGTGCCGATCGCCAGCATTTCCATCGTGCTGGAGGACTGCGCTTGGATCGTCTGGCGGATCATCAGGCTATACAGAGGAACCACGACCAGGAAGAACCCAACCGGAATACAAAGATACCTTAAAAGCCTTCGGATCCAGTTTCTAACAAACAGTCTCTTACGCATCTGCAAAAGCTCACTCCAAGCAATGATGATTTCTATGGAACTGTTGGCTGCACCTGTAAGGCGTTTATGGAGCTGGTGCATGTTGCACAGCTCCTCCCTCCGCAATTTCGCAGCATCTTTCTAATTATTTTACCACAGAAGGATTTTTTCCTCAACATTTTTATTGATTTGTAACAAAAATCCACTTTATCACCATGATTTTCAATGCTTGAAAATCTCTGTCAGATGGTCTATCACTTTGTTCCGCAAACCGTGTTGTCGTTCAAAGCCACCACCCGGGGCCTGATTGTCTGAGGGGACTCGAATCCCTGGCCCTCTGATTAAAAGAGCCCACCGGGCAGAACACTCTGATTTTAGAAGTTTCGAGTTTACGTCATTTTTGTGCAAAGCATCGTGATTTTCCGCCCGGCAATTTCTGCACCCTTTGTCGTATTTTGCAAGTCAGAGTGCCCATTGCATCCCTTGAAACCGTGCAAAAACAGTGCAGAAACCGTGCACTTACTCTGGGACAAATAAAAAATGATGATTTTTGATCCATGACTTGGTGGCGATTTGAGTGACCACAAAGGTAAATTTGATACACGGAAAGAAGAATGCCCACTCGTCTGAGAAGTTCTCAGGGGAGTGGGCAGTTCTGTATAATGGCGTTTTGTATATGTCACTTGCCACTTTTAGCATAGAGGTTGCCATTTTTTGAGATGAAGTTGCCACTTTTAGCGTAGAGGTTGCCACTTTTCTATGGCAAGTTTCCGCACTTTCCGCATTGCTTTCCACACTTTCCGTACCTCATAGGATATACTCACCTCGCTAAACTTTTGTATGGGGCATTGCTATTGAGGTGTAAATTGAATATAATCTTGAATGGAAAGCGGACGTCACTCCGCTGGTGTGGCTGACACCTAAAATCCGATCTGATGCAAGACGTAAGGGCTTGAGGTTGGCGGGCAATGATAAAACCCGAAAGAGATGCAGGACGTAAGGGCCTGAGGTTGGCGGACAACGATAAAATCAGTCGCGAGGGACATCGGACAGCACTACGGTGTTGTAGGTGTCCCTTTTATTTTGTTGCTGTCCAGTTCTCCGCTGAATAACCAAAAATATCCGCCCACCTCTGGAGCTGAATCTCCACGGTGAGCGGGCATTTTGCGTTTTCGTTCGATTCGAGTGAATCTATTCGGCTTGTGGTTATCGCTGAACCCACGGTTTGGCTCTACAACAGGCTGATGCCGAACCAGTCTATTGCTTCAATGCCACCGATAGCTGGTCAACGCCGCTATCCTCTAAAGGTATTATACACCGTTGATGTGGCATTGCAAGGAAAAAACGCGATACACGATAATATGCTCAATCGAAAGTCGATACTTTTGGGGAACGCAATATATCGAAAGCGATACATTCTTCGTCAATGTCGATACTTTTTACAAAAATATAGCGAGTTCCCGCACTCCACGGGATATGCTTGCTCGCTAAACATAGTACGCAGGACATATCCAAACAATATAATCCTAATTATGATAATTCAAATTATATTGTTCTCATAAACAGTGTCTTCCTGAATCAAAATCAAGTTCGGATTCTCTGCAGCCATCTCCACCAGTCGATCGGTAAAGCCGCTCTTAGAGAACAGTCCGTACACAATTTCATAGCCCTTAAAGGCCGCTGTAAGTTCTTTGGACTGCCCCTTTTCTTGCAAGGCAGAGTAGACCGCCACATCCACAGGTTTCGCATGGTACTTGCACTCGCCAAGGAACAGCCGTTTGTGCTGATTGTCCACCGCAGCAACGTCGATTTCTGTGTCTCCCTCGTTGTCGTTGCGCCAGTAAGAGCCAATGCGTGAGGGTGCAAAGTCGATTTGTCCCTTGCGGCACAGCTCCGCAAAGATATTCCGGCAGATGCTCTCATAAGCGAAAGCCACAAATTTTTGCTTAAAGTCTTTGCCCATCTCATCCAGCACGATCTGCTGATTATCCAGTTCTAGCTCTCCCTTGAACGGGTACACATAGCGAAACCAGAAGCGAATAAAGTTGTCCGAAACATAGTACAGCCCCTTTCGGGAACGTTCCGGGTTCTTTTCTGTGATGGGAACATTCTTGGTGACAAAGCCAAGGTCAATCAGTGTTTTCAGGTACGGCGTAATGGCCGAAGTGTCCTGCGCCATCGTCATGCCGATTTTGCTCAGCTTGTGGTTGCCGTCCGAAATCGCTTTTAGCACAGAAAAATAGTTGATAGGCGTCTGCACTTCCTCGTTGAGCAGGAAATCCGGTTCTTCATACAAAAAGCCATTTTTCGACAGTACCACACGCCGAATCTGCTCCACCAGCGGCTCGTCCGTCTGGAAAAACTCCATATATTTCGGTACTCCGCCCGTGATGGCATACTGCTCCACAGCCTGCTCAAACGACAGGTTCTGCGCTTCATATACATCCGTGAATTGCAGCGGCATCAGCCGGATCTGTGCCGTTCTACGGCCATAGAGCGGGCTGTCGTATGCCAGAGCGTGTTTTTTCATCATGCTGATGAGGGAACCGCAGAGGATCAGCATCACATTGTGGTCTTTCAGCACTTCATCCCATGCGTTTTGCAGGATGGACGGAAAATCCGGGTTCGTTTTGACCAGATACGGAAATTCGTCAATGACAAGCACCTTTTTTTCATCCGAGTGGTCGTCTGCTACCACCTGAAATAAATCAAGCCAGTCAGTAAATGTGACCTTGCTGAGCATGGGGTTCTTCGTGGTACGGGAAAGCACTCCGGCAAACCGCTTCATGCTCTGGGCTTCACTTTCTGTGGTTGCCAAAAAGTAGAACGCGCGTTTATCTTTGATAAACTCTTTGATCAGCGTCGTTTTTCCAACACGCCGCCTGCCGTAAATCACCACAAAACCGCTGCCACGCTCTAATTCTGCATTCAGCGTTGCCAGTTCGGATGTTCTGCCGATGAAGTCCATACCGTTCACCTCTTGCTTAATATAATTTGAATTATGATAATACAAATTATATTATAGCTGTTCTGCACAAAACCGTCAATAGGACGAAACATCGAATTTTCAACATAAAATTCATACAATGTAGAAAACTCCGGGCTTCCCCCTTTTGCAGATTGAACCGATCCCGAAGAAACGGTATAATAACAGTATAACAAATTATTGTTTGTCGAGCTCATTTTCTCGACACGCAGGAGGAACATACATGGTAACCGGAGAACTGAAAAGCAAAATTGACAGCCTGTGGGAAATTTTCTGGACGGGCGGCCTGACGAATCCCTTGGATGTGATCGAGCAGATGACCTATCTGATGTTCATTCACGACCTCGATGAAAGCGACAACACCCACGCCAAAGAAGCCGCTATGCTGGGTCTGCCCTACAAGAGCATCTTTGCGGGCGAGGTGCAGGTCGGAGAGCGCACTGTGGACGGTGCACAGCTCAAATGGAGCGTTTTCCACGATTTCCCGGCAGGCAAAATGTACTCCACCATGCAGGAGATGGTGTTCCCCTTCATCAAGAATCTGCACGGCGACAAGGACAGTGCCTACGCCAAGTACATGGGTGATGCCATTTTCAAAGTGCCCACGCCGCTGATGCTGGATAAAATCGTGACTGCCATGGACGGAATGTATGAGCAGGCGGCGCAGCTTTCCAACACTGACATTCGCGGCGATATCTACGAATACCTGCTTTCCAAGCTGGCAACGGCGGGTGTCAACGGCCAATTCCGCACCCCACGCCACATCATCCGCATGATGGTTGACCTGATGCAGCCCCGCGCTGATGATGTGATTTGCGACCCGGCCTGCGGCACGGCGGGCTTCCTTGTAGCCGCTGGCGAATATCTGCGCGAAAACCGCAAGCAGGAAGTGTTTTTTGACCGCAAAAACAAAGACCACTACATGAACCACATGTTCCACGGCTTCGACATGGACCGCACCATGCTGCGCATCGGTGCTATGAACATGATGACCCACGGCGTGGACAATCCGTTCATCGAGTACCGCGACAGCCTGAGCGACCAGAACCCCGACAAGGACAAATACAGCCTGATTCTGGCAAATCCCCCATTCAAGGGCAGTTTGGACTACGACATTGTTTCCACCGACCTGCTCAAGCTCTGCAAAACCAAAAAGACCGAGCTGCTGTTCCTCGCTCTGTTCCTGCGGATGCTGAAGGTCGGCGGACGCTGTGCCTGCATCGTCCCGGACGGCGTTCTGTTCGGTTCCTCCACCGCACACAAGGCGATCCGCAGGGAGATCATCGAGAACAACCGTCTGGAAGCCGTAATTTCCATGCCCTCCGGCGTGTTCAAGCCCTATGCGGGCGTTTCTACTGCCATCCTGATTTTCACCAAGACCGGCCACGGCGGCACCGATAACGTCTGGTTCTACGATATGAAAGCCGACGGCTTCTCTCTGGACGATAAGCGCAGCCCGACCACGGAAAACGACATCCCCGATATTATCGCCCGGTTCCACAACCGGGAGGCTGAAGCCACCCGTGAGCGCACGGAACAGAGCTTCTTTGTGCCGAAAGAGGAGATCGCGGGCAACGACTATGATTTGTCCATCAACAAGTATAAAAAGACCGAGTATGTGCCGGTGGAGTATCCTTCCACACAGGAAATTATGGCACAGCTGCGTGATTTGCAAAAGAAGATCGACGCAGAGATGGACGCTTTGGAAGAACTTTTGAAATGAAACAATTCTAATTTGTGGGAGAGAGTTTATGGAATACGCCCTGTCGGAACTTTTTACTCTCCAGATGGGTAAAACCCCATCCAGAGATAACTCAAGCTATTGGAAAAAATCAGAAAACAACTGGATTTCTATTGCGGATCTGACTAACTCAGGAAAATATATATCAAATACAAAAGAGACGCTTTCGGATTCAGCTGTTGCAGAAAGTGGCATCAAAAAGATTCCCGCCAATACGGTCATAATGAGCTTTAAGCTGTCTTTGGGCAAGGTGGCAATAACAGAAAAAGAGATGTATTCCAACGAAGCTATTATGGCCTTTATTGATAAAGGAGTAGAAAAGATTTCGCCGGAATACTTATACTACTTGCTTCGCGCAAAGGATTGGAGTAAGGGAACCAATAAAGCAGTTATGGGTGCTACGCTGAACAAAGCCACTCTATCTACTATAAAAATTCAGCTTCACGAATACGATAATCAGCTTGAAATTGTAAATATGCTTAATCGGGTATCGTCTAGCATTGATTTCAGAAAGCAGCAGCTCACCAAGTTGGACGAGCTTATCAAAGCTCGATTTGTCGAGATGTTTGGCGACCCAGATCAAAATCCGAAGGGATGGCCATTGGTTAGTATTACGGAAATTATCCGAGATAAAGCTAGTAATGGTTTCTTTGCAAAAAGAGATGCTTATAAGGATGACGGCAATGTACAAATCCTCGGTGTCTCTAATGTTGTCAACAGAATGTATTCCAACACGAAGGAACTGCCCAGAACCGATGCAACGCAAGCTGAAAAAGAAAAATACAGTGTAAAATATGGTGATATGCTTTTTTGTAGATCATCACTTGTAGCAGATGGCATAGGCAAGGCATCAATAGTAGCAAAAGGTACCTTCCCAAATGTTCTTTTTGAATGTCATGTGATTCGATTGTCTCTGGATCTTCAGAAATGCGTTCCCGAATTCGTTCAAGTTTTATCCACCACACCATTTTTTAGAAGACAGATTATAGCACAATCAAAAACTGCAACTATGACGACAATCGGGCAGGACGGAATCTTGAAATCTTCAGTTGTTCTGCCGCCGATTGATCTCCAAAACCAGTTTGCCGCCTTTGTAGCCGAGGTAGACAAATCAAAAGTTGAAGTGCAGAAAGCTCTTGACCAGACACAATTACTCTTTGACAGCCTGATGCAACAGTATTTTGGCTGATAATAAGCAACAACAGGCACTTTGCCGGAGCAGGATGTTGGTACACCAGAAAAGGAGTGCGCCAATATGGAAGACAAAATCGTGAAGATCATCAACGAGATGGCAGAGTACCTGAATGTTGCGCAGATGAAAAAGCTGCAAGAGGTGCTGCTGCAGACGTTTTCTGAATCCGAAGCGCAGAAAGAGCAGATCTCCAACGAGGAATATCTGAAGCTGTTCCTTGATGCCAAGAAAATCGAGGGCTGCTCTGAGCGCACCATCCAGTATTACCGGGTCACGGTGGAACGGCTGTTGCAAACCGTGGATACACCCTTGCGCAAGATGACCACTGAAGAGATCCGACGGTATCTGGTGGAATATCAGAAGATCAACAACTGCGGCAAAGTGACCATCGACAATGTGCGTCGGAATATTTCCAGCTTTTTCTCGTGGCTGGAAGAAGAGGACTACATCCTCAAAAGCCCCATGCGCCGCATCCATAAAATCAAGACCAAACAGCCCGTGAAGGAAACCATCTCGGACGAAGCCATTGAACGCCTGCGAGATAACTGCAAGTGTGCGCGCGACCTTGCTATGATTGATTTGTTGTATTCCACTGGCATTCGTGTGGGAGAGCTGGTGAATCTGAACATTTCAGAAATCGACTTTGAAGCCCGCGAGTGTGTAGTGTTCGGCAAAGGCGACAAGGAGCGCCGGGTTTATTTTGATGCCAAGGCAAAGCTGCATTTACAGGACTATCTGCGCTCCCGCACCGATGCAAACCCGGCGCTGTTTGTAACGCTGGATGCCCCGTTTGACCGCTTGAAGATCAGCGGCGTGGAGATCCGTCTGCGGGAGTTGGGCCGGGAGTTGAATCTGGACAAGATCCACCCGCATAAGTTCCGCCGCACCATGGCTACCCGTGCCATCGACAAGGGAATGCCCATTGAGCAGGTGCAGAAAATCCTCGGTCATTCGCAGATCGGCACCACCATGCAGTATGCAATCGTGAATCAGAACAACGTCAAAACCTCCCACCAGAAGTTTATCGCCTGAAAAGGCAACTTCTAATTTGTGGGAGAGACAGATGGCAAAACTGGGAGACATTTGCTTTCAAATTACCGATGGGAGCCATAATCCGCCTGCCGGAATTGAAAACAGCAAACATTTAATGCTTAGCTCCAAAAATATCAACGATGATGAAATAACTACAACGGCTCCACGATTTTTAACAGATGAACAATTTGACATCGAAAACAAGCGGACGAATGTGCTCTCTGGTGACTTGCTCATGACAATTGTGGGGACTGTTGGACGAGTAGCGGTTGTTCCAGAAATGTTAGCAGGTATTTGTCTGCAACGGAGTGTTGCGGTTATAAAGCCAAACCCAACAATAATAAACAATCGATATTTAATGTACCAGCTTCAGAGTATGCGAAAATTTTTGGAGTCTGAGGCTCGTGGCGTAGCACAAAAGGGCATTTACCTGAAACAAGTAGGTGACCTTTCTGTTATTACGCCGCCTTTGGACGAACAATACCGAGTAGTTGATACTTTGGATCATATTTCTGGTCTTATTCACATTTATCAGCAGCAGCTCACCAAGCTGGACGAGCTTATCAAAGCTCGATTTGTGGAGATGTTTGGAACGTATCCTGACAATCCGTTTGGGTGGAATACTGGAAAAATACAAGATGTTGTTTCTAATGTGCGATATGGCTCTAGCCGACCTGCTGTTGAAGGCGGAAAATATCCATATCTGAGAATGAACAATATTACATATGCTGGAGAACTAGATTTAACTGACACCAAACGGATAGATGTTCCTGATAGCGAACTGGATAAGTGTACCGTTCAGCGTGGTGACGTATTGTTTAACCGTACAAATAGCAAAGAGCTCGTTGGAAAGACGTGTGTTTATAATCGAGATGACATGATGGTTCTTGCTGGCTTTGTCATTAGAGTTCGTGTCAACGAGCGTATTCTGCCTGAATTTCTAGTCGCCTTTCTAAACACGGCCTTTTCAAAGCAAATGCTGCTCGGAATGTGCAAAACTGCCATCGGACAAGCTAATATCAACGCTAAAGAAATGCAAAACATCGGTTTATATATTCCGCCTATCGCTTTACAGGAACAATTTGTTGATCTAAAGAAGCAAACCGACAAATCAAAATTGTTCGCAGAACTTTTTGCACAAAACGCTTGCATTTTGGCTGAAAATCGTTCAAAATAGAAGCCGGGAGGTGTGAGAATTGACCAACTTTGACTTTCTGAAGGGTGACCCGCAATTTTCCGGCTTTGCGGATGCCGCGATCGCTGCGGAGAGGATTCTGCCCATTGATG
>ERZ506929.262-NODE-262-length-27664-cov-5.898040_pt1 | contig 27664 bp, 19 predicted proteins | sample MGYA00513173_ERZ506929 | MGnify/ENA metagenome assembly ERZ506929 | reverse complement strand
GCAACGCTCTCGTAAATCCCATTCGCCAAACGATACCATGAACCCGAAGGGTGTGCCAACAAAAGGTATGTGGATAAAGGTTTTTGTTAAAGCCCTGCCTAACATAGTTACCTCGCTGATAAATTCCTGTTTACCGCTTTATTTCCCTATCCTCTTTATTCCCTCTTCCAGCCTGCTCCACGGGCAAGCCATATTTATTCTTATGAAGCCTTCGCCTTCCTTGCCATACATGCTTCCGGCGTTCACCCATACGCGGTTCTCGCGCATCAGGCGCTCTTCTATGTGCTCCGACGACTCGCCGAGTGAGCTGCAGTCCACCCATGCCAAGTATGTTCCCTCCATGTTCATAACGGGGAGGTGGGGCAATTCGCGGGCGAAGAAGTCGCGGAGGCGGCGATAGTTCTCCGTCAGGTAGGCACGCAACTGGCACAGCCATTCGTAGCCGCCGTCCGAATAGGCAGCCTGAAGAGCCAGAACGCCGAAGGGATTGACGTCGCAAACCTCATTGATGTTTATGGCACGGTCGATTCTTTCGCGTACAGCGGCGTCGCGGCAGACGATGTTGGCAATCTGCAAGCCGGCTATATTAAACGCCTTAGAGGGCGAACAACACGTCACGGAGCCGTACGAAAGATCGTCGGGGAGCGTGCCGAACGGCGTGTAACGGTGGTCGCCAAGCGTCAGTTCGCAATGAATTTCGTCCGAAACCACCCGTACGCCATGCTTCTTGCAGAGCACAGCCACACGTTCCAGCTCCTCACGGCTCCACACTCGTCCACCCGGATTGTGCGGATTGCAGAGCAGCAGCAGACGGGCACGCTCGTGCGAGAGGCGCTGTTCGAGGTCGTGAAAGTCGATTTCGTAACGCAGGAGCGCTTTATTATAGATGAGTGGACTACTTGACAGCTCGCAGCCGTTATTGCGAATAGAGGAGAAAAAACAGTTGTATACGGGTCCCATCACCACCACTTGGTCGCCAGTCAGCGTCAGCGCCTTGATTATGGCTGATATGGCTGGCACCACGCCTGAGGTGTAAATGATGTCGTCCCGATGGAAGCGCCACCCGTGTCTTTCCTCAAACCAGCGGCAGACAGCATCATAATAGCTGTCCGGCACACGTGTATAGCCGAAGATGGCATGGTCGACACGGCGGCGCAGCGCCTCCGTAATGCCGGGATAAGTCTCGAAGTCCATGTCAGCCACCCACAACGGAATGATGTCATCACCCGCCGTCGAGTCCCATTTGTACGAGTTGGTGCCACGGCGGCAGGTAGGTTTATAGAAGTCGTAAATCATAATTATATTATTTTTCTCTGCTGCTAACCACGCAGTCAGCCGGCTTCTTTATGTTCTCGTCTATAATCACCTCTCCGATACTGTCTGCCGTGATGCGTCCCGACATCGGATTCTTTATGCTCTTGATGTGTCCGCGGATGTCAGCCTGAACGGTGGAATACTCGAAGGCGCGGTCGCATTCGGCGTCGAACGTGCAGTCCTCGAGCACCAGATCCTTGGCATAGCAAAGCGGCTGTTCACCGGAGATGTGGCATCTTACGAGGCGGAGTCCGCGCGAGTGCCATCCGAGGAACTCACCGTTAAGCTCCGAGTCGTACACCGTGACGTTGTCCACCTCCCAGAACGAGTCCTTCGTGTCAATCTTGGCGTTGCGGATGACGATGTCGCGTGAGTACTGGAACACGTACTTCGAGTCAGAAACGAGTCCGTCCACCTCCACATTGCGGCAGTGCATGAAGGGATAAGTGCCGTCATGCAGCACCACATTCTCCAGCTTCAGCCCGTCAATGCCCCAGAAAGTCTCGTCAGCGTCGTTGATGGTGACGTTCTTCAGCGAGAGATTCTTCATTTCACGGAAGAACTTCGGGCCGTTGATGACGCAGTCCTCCATGTGCATATCGTCCGAATACCAGATGGCAGAGCGCGAACCCGGCGCAAAATAACAGTTGCGGATGTCCGATCCCTTGACGTGCCAGAGCGGATATTTGCCCTCGAAATAGCAGTTGCGGCAGACAATGTTGCTGCATTCCTTTACGCCCGACTCACCGAACGTGATGCGAACGTGGTCGAGTTCCGTGTTGTGGATTTCGAAGAGAGGACGCTCTCCACCGAATACCTTATTAGCAATTTTCTCCATAATCGTAATAGTATATATTGGTTTTGTATTTTTAAATCTTTTTCTGCGGCTTCAGCTTCCATGTCCACAGCTTCACGAGGAATATCATGCCACGGAAGCAAAGCTCGAGGCACATCGCCAGCCACACGCCACGCAGACCCATCGTCGGGGCGAGCAGCGCGGCGAGCGTTATGCGCACGCCCCACATCGAAGCGAGGTTCATGATGCTCGGAGCTATGGTCTTGGCTGCTCCCACGAACACGCCGTAGCAGATGATGGCTGCACCGAACATCGGTTCGGCGAAGGCTTCTATGCGCAGCACCTCCACACCAAGCTGTCTTACCTCCATAGAAGGAGTCATCATAGCCATCGCAAACGGCGACGCCACGTACATCACCACGCCCATGACCGACATTATCGCTACGCCAAGCCCTACGGAGAGCCATGCGAAGCGCTTCATCAGGTCGTGCCTCCCTGCACCGATGGTCTGTCCCACGAGCGTCGTGGCAGCGTCAGCAACGCCGTAGCCGGGCATATAGCAGAGACTCTCCACGATGATGCCGAACGAGTTGGCGGCGATGGCAATGGTGCCGAGCGGAGCGATAATAATGGTGGTGACGATATACGCCGACGTCATGATGGTCTGCTGCAGTCCCATCGGCAGTCCGATGTGCATGGCGTTCTTCACCACATTCCACGTCGGCAGGAAGCGTCCGCAGTCCTGACGCAGACAAAGTTCGCCCTTGCGGAAGCACAGTATATACATCGTCACCGTGGCTGCCACAGCCTCTGCCGAAACCGTTCCGATGGCGGCGCCCTCCACTCCGAGTCCCGCGCCGGGCATCATCACCTGCATGCCAAACACATCCATGGGGCGTGTGGGGAAGATAAGGAAGAAATTGAAGAATACGTCCAGAGCCATCATCACCACACTCATCACGCTCGGCACCACAATATTGCCCGAACTGCGGAGCATGCCGTAGCCGAACATCGAGAACTGGAAGGCGGGCAGACCCAAAGAGATGATGGCGATGTAAACGGACGACGTGCTACAGATGTCCTCTCCCCCACCCAACCATCTTGGCAGGAACGGACTGATGGCAAGCACCGTCATTCCCAACAGCAGGCTAACCACCAGCACGGACATGATGCCCTGGCGCAGAGTGGCACGTGCACGTGCGGGGTCGTTGCCGCCAAGCTGATGGCTGACCTGAACGTAGAAGCCGGCAGCCGCAGCCGAACAGATGCTGCCCATCAGCCACATGGTGGTCTCCACCAGTCCGATGGCAGCAGAAGCGGAAGCGCCAAGGCTGCCCACCATCGAAGCGTCGATATACTGCATCATCGTGGTGGTGAGCTGGGCAAGTATGGCAGGCGTTGCAAGACTCAGCACGAGCCGCGCCTGCTGGGAGAACGTCATCGGCGCTCCCTTACGTATCATAGCGAGAAGTATGTCCTTCTTGTTATTGCGATTCATAATAAAGTAATAAAAACAAAGACATGCTTTCCTGTTTTGGCAGAAAAACATGTCTTTCAGCATATATATTCCTTGAAGGTGTGTCTTCGCTCCTGTTAAGACAGCTCCAGCATGCGCTCTATCGGCTTCACGGCGTCGCGTGCTATCTCGGGGTCCACCTCCACAGATGGCCACTCGTAGCGCAGCGTGTTATATATCTTCTTCAGCGTGTTCTTCTTCATATACTCACATTCGTTGCAAGAGCAGCCTACCCCACCCTCGCTTACTTCAGGCGGAACAGGATAGAACGTCACGCCGGGGCAGCTGCGCTGCAGTTCGTGCAGGATGCCAGCTTCCGTAGCGATGATATATTCCTTCGTCTCGGGATGAGCCTTGGCGTAATTGAGCATGGCAGCCGTCGATCCCTTCACGTCAGCCACGGCAAGCACAGGAGCCTTACACTCCAGGTGAGCCATTACCACTGCCTCGGGATGCTCCTCCTTGAGCTTCACGATGGCTTCCACGGAGAACTTCTCATGAACATGGCAGCCGCCGTTCCAGAGAAGCATCTGACGACCGGAAACGCTGTTGATGTAATTGCCGAGGTTATAGTCGGGACCGAAGATAATCTTCTCGTCCTTCGGGAAAGAAGCCATCACCTTCTCCGCATTGCCTGACGTGACCACCACATCCGTGAGCGCCTTGACAGCCGCCGTGGTGTTGACGTAGCTCACCACCTTGTAGCCGGGATGCTGCTCCTTAAACTCCTTCAGGTCTTCAGCCTTGCATGAGTCAGCCAACGAGCAACCAGCTGTCAGATCCGGGCAGAGCACCTTCTTCTCCGGCGAGAGAAGCTTGCATGTCTCAGCCATGAAGTGCACACCGCACATCACAATCATCTTGGCGTCGGTCTGAGCCGCCTTGCGTGCCAGCGCCAGCGAGTCGCCGATAAAGTCAGCCACTTCCTGCACCTCGCCCACCGTATAGTAATGAGCCAACAGCACGGCGTCCTTCTCCTTGCAAAGACGGCGTATCTCTTTCTTAAGGTCAATCGACTCGTCAACAGGCTCGTCGACAAATCCCTTTTCAGTCCACTCTTTATTCATTGCTTTATTGTTTATACGTTTCGTTCTTTTGGTCGTTCCCACCACTTATCCACAACATCTATATATATTCTCTCTTTCTTTTTTTTAAAAGAAAAAAAAATAATATTAGGATGATGTACTGTTAGTATGTTGGTAACTTTCCTGTCTTTTTCTTGCATATTAAGTTATAAACATGGGAAAGCCTGTTGTCCACAGGCAATCGTAACATCTTCCTGTTGATTTTAAGCGTAATAGGAGTGTTATCCACAATATGATGTAGACACGTGCAAAGTTAATAAGTTTATATCTTTTTTCGATTAATAATCGTGGAAAACTTTGTAATATCAGTTTAATAATAGTGTTAGTTATCCACACCCCAACTGCTACTCCCTGTCCCCTGTTGATAAGTGGCGAGTTATCCACAGGCTTCTCCACACGGTTATTAACAGGTATCACAGGGTTATGAACAGGGAGCGGCGCATGGCGCCGAGTTTGGAATTTTGAATTTTGAGTTGTTCTCGGCTTCGCCTGCGATTCTGAGTTGTTCAGTTTTGAATTAATAGTTGCAATGCTAACAAGCTATCATATAACTCCTGCAACATACCGCATGTTAATATTATTCTTCTGATTCTAAGGTATTTACGCAGTTATCCACAATTTACGTTAACCTGTGGATAACAAGCGCCCCCTACCCCACTCTTTTCCGCCTGTTTTTCATTATATAAACAGGCTTGTAGAATAACTATACGTTGATTATCAGTATACTTATAGAGTTATCCACAGGTATGTTGATAACTATCTGTTAATACCATTGCTGCGCCTGTCCTCCCCCATCCTGTCAGACAGGCTAAGAGAGTGTGGATAATTGGTGTATACGTAGTGTTATCCACAGGCTATATCCCTGTTATATACAGGCTTTTCAACGTGTATTGTTAATAACTTATGCTTGTGTTTCAGTACATTAAGTCAGTTATCCACAATCCTGTTCACAATCCTGTATGTTGATAATACTGGCGCATCAGAACAGGAATTGCTTTTGTTTGCCAGTATAATAGTAGAATAAACAGGTTTATACACAGGTATGTTAATAATCATTTGCTGTATATCAGTCATTTATAATGTTATCCACAATAATGTTGATAACTTCCAATAACTTCTTTCGCTTGCGAAACTTGTGTCACGATATTTGCATTTCTAACGCTCAATACTGCCACTTGAGCGCACAACGAAATCTTTGGTGCGAAATTCTTGAGTTTTGGGCGTGCGGCGTCAACTTCTTTATAGTCAGTCTATTATGCAGTTATTACATGGTGTGTGCAATGATTTGGCATCCTCAAACAGCCACTTTATGCCATTATAGAGCCTCTTTTACACTCTTATACAGCCACTGTTGTCATGCAATAGAGCCTCTTTTGCTCTCTGAGAGTGGATGCATGGGAGTGTAAAAGTGGCTCTATTGATGAATGACGGTTGCTTCATCATCGTGTAAGACAAGAAAATTACGTATCTGAATCTCTATAATTGATTTTTATTTTGTAACATGTTTTTACTCTTTGCACGATATTTGCATTATCCACATGAGTGTGGATAACTTGTGAATAAGTATTTTGTGTGTGCGATAAACAGAAACTCCTGTGTGCGTAACGCAGCGTTTTTGTGTGCGTATGTCATTTCTGAGTGTTGATAAACAGGCAGAAAAAGCCTCTCTTTTCAACTCTTTTTGTTAATAACTGCATATTGTGTATCAGCCTGTTGCGGAGTTATCCACAGGTTATCCACAATTGTGGATAACTCCGTATGCCTGTTATTGTAGATAACTGACAAACAGGTGTAGATAACTGACAGGATATTGTGGATAACATAAAAAACCGATGATACCAAATATAACGGTATCATCGGTTTTGTTATTAAAATATGTGTTTCATTAAAGAGGGAATCCCTCTTCTTTAATGATTTCTTTGAGAATACTGACCTTTGCGGTTGAAGTATTCTCTTTGTCATAAATGAGTAGAAGAACAATCTCTCCCTCCATCTCCTTCGTGATGAAATTATACGTGATGACTCTTGCTCCGCCAGACTTTCCCTTGCTTTTCGACTTTATAGCCATTCGTATTTTGCGGATGCCTGGAGCTAATTCTGCTCCTTGTAGTGGGTTCTCGAGAAGCGTTTTACCAAAGTTTATCAAGTCATCTTTGAACGAAGGGTATTTCTTTGCAAGCTTTTTCGCTGTTGCATCGAAGTAACTTGAGGTTGTAATTCTATAATTCATTTATCAATTTTTCAAGTGTATTCAGCTGTTTCTTGCCGGCAACAGCATCCTTTAGTTCACGAAGTGCTCCTCTCAGATCAGCCGCTATGTTTTGTGTTGTTTCAGTAACGGCGTCTGAAGAGGTAACAGGAACAAGACGAAAACTGCCTTCACGTGACTTCAGAATCACGTGTTCACCTGAATTTACCATTGAGAAATATTTGCCCTGATTGGCTCTGAAATCTCTTGCGCTAACTATCATCATGATTATTTTGCTTTATGTTTACGCCACAAAGTTAGGTATTATATTTTATATTGGCAACCGTTTTGGTACCAAAAACGGTACCAAACATAATAATTAACAACTAAACTATAGCTTGAGAAGCTTAAATTAATTACTATAAATTTGCGTATCCCGTTTTTTTTTATTTCTTTTGTAAGTTGCAGCCGATACATCTTTATATTTATATCGGTCTGCATTGTTATTGATACGTAATTAAATAAAAAAAACAGAACAATCCTAATATATGGTTCAGAAAAAGAAGGACGATGGGCTGACGCCGATGATGCGACAGTTTTATTCGTTCAAGGAGGCCAATCCGGACGCTTTGTTGCTCTTCCGCTGCGGCGACTTCTACGAGACTTACGCTGATGACGCCGTGGAGGCGGCTAAGATTCTTGGCATTACGCTTACACGTCGCTCCAACGGAAAAAACGCCAATGGTGCGGCTTGCGAGATGGCTGGTTTCCCTTATCATGCTCTCGACACTTATCTGCCTAAGCTCATCCGTGCCGGAAAGCGCGTCGCCATCTGCGACCAGCTGGAAGATCCGAAGCTTACGAAGACCCTCGTAAAGCGTGGCGTTACGGAGCTTGTGACGCCCGGTGTATCGATGGACGACACGGTGCTGAACTATAAGGAGAACAACTTTCTGGCTGCCGTACACATGACGAAGACGGCATGCGGCGTGTCGTTCCTCGATATCTCTACGGGAGAATTCCTGGTAGGGGAGGGCACGTCTGATTACGTGGAGAAGCTGTTGGTGTCTTTCCAGCCTAAGGAGGTGCTGCACGACCGTCAGATGAAGCGTGAATTCGAGGACAGATTCGGCAACAGGTGGTGTACGTTCCAGCTGGACGACTGGATGTTTACGGAGCAGAGTTCGCGTCAGAAGCTCCTCAAGCACTTCGGCACGCAGTCGCTCAAGGGTTTCGGTGTGGAGCATCTCACGCTTGGCGTGGTGGCTGCAGGCGTAATCATGCAGTATCTGGAGATGACGCAGCACACCAATATAGGCCATATAACGTCGCTCCGACGCATTGAGGAGGACCGTTATGTGCGTCTTGACAAGTTCACCATCCGATCTTTGGAGCTGCTTGGCAGCATGCAGGAGGACGGTTCGTCGCTCCTTGACGTCATCGACCGCACCACAACGGCGATGGGAGCGCGTATGCTGAAGCGCTGGACAGTATTCCCGTTGCGCGACGTGGCGACGATAGGCAAGCGCCTTGACGTCGTCGAGACGTTCTTCCGCAAGCCCGACTTCCGCCAGATCATCGACGAACAGCTCCATCGCATCGGCGATATAGAGCGAATAATATCGAAGGTAGCCGTAGGAAGAGTGTCGCCGAGAGAGGTGGTTCAGATGAAATTGGCTCTACAGGCGCTTGTTCCTGTGAAGTCTGCCTGTCTCAGTTCTGACTGCGAAGAAATCCGTTCGATGGGTGACAGGCTCAACCTTTGCGAGAGTCTGCGCGACCGCATCGAACGCGAGATTCAGTCTGATCCGCCTTTGCTCGTAGCGAAGGGCGATGTCATAGCTTCCGGTTACTCAGAGGAGCTGGACGAGCTGCGCTCCATTTCGCGCGGAGGCCGCGACTATCTGCTGAAGATTCAGGAGGAAGAGGCGGCGAAGACAGGCATCCAGTCGCTTAAAGTGGGATATAACAACGTCTTCGGATATTACCTTGAGGTGCGCAATACTTATAAGGACGCCGTGCCACAGGAATGGATTCGCAAGCAGACGCTTGCCAATGCGGAGCGCTATATCACGCAGGAACTGAAGGAATATGAGGAGAAAATCATGGGTGCGGACGAGAAGATTCTCTCCCTTGAGAGCCGTCTCTTCAACGAACTGGTTACGGATATGGCTGAGTTTGTGCCACAGATACAGATTAATGCCAATATCATAGCCCGCATAGACTGTCTGCTTTCCTTCGCAAAGGCGGCGGAAGAGCATCGTTATGTTCGTCCTGTCGTGGCTGACGACGCCCTGTTGGAGATACAGGCAGGACGCCATCCTGTCATCGAAACACAGCTTCCGGTGGGCGAGCAGTATGTTCCGAACGACATAAAACTCGACACGGAGAAGCAGCAGATAATGATAATCACCGGACCAAACATGGCTGGTAAGTCGGCGTTGCTGCGCCAGACTGCCCTTATTACGCTCATGGCGCAGATGGGAAGCTTCGTACCTGCCGACTCGGCACATATTGGTCTTGTGGACAAGATATTCACACGTGTGGGCGCTTCGGACAATATCTCGTTAGGCGAATCGACGTTTATGGTGGAGATGACCGAGGCTTCTGACATCCTCAACAACGTTACGCCGCGTTCCCTTGTGCTCTTCGACGAGCTTGGACGAGGCACTTCCACGTACGACGGCATCTCCATTGCGTGGGCCATAGTGGAGTATCTGCATCAGCATTCGGGCGCTCAGGCCCGCACGCTCTTCGCCACTCACTATCACGAGCTTAACGAAATGGAGAAGCATTTCGAGCGTATCAAGAACTATAATGTGAGCGTGAAGGAGGTGAACGGCAAGGTTATCTTCCTCCGCAAGCTTATGCCGGGCGGATCAGAGCATTCGTTCGGTATACATGTGGCAGAGATAGCCGGTATGCCGAAGTCGATAGTGAACCGCGCCAACGCCATTCTGAAGCAGCTTGAGGCAGACAATGCCGGAGTGGGAGTGGACGAGAGTGGGGCAGAGGCATCGGCAGAAGCTCCTTCAGAGAACGCCGCAGCCACTACCGTCACGTCCGTAAAGAGGCGCAAGGGAGGCAAGCTCTCCACGCGCAACATCGCCAGCCAGTCGTCCGTTCAAGGCGTACAGTTGTCTTTCTTCCAGCTGGACGATCCCGTGCTCTGCCAGATACGCGACGAGATAATCGGTCTGGACATCAACAACCTCACGCCCGTGGAGGCGCTCAACAAACTGAACGAGATAAAGAAAATCGTGACTGGAAGGTCGTGATCTTATAATATAAGCTGTATAAATTCGTTATATAAGCAATAACGAGAGAGAGAATAATTAAGAAACGAATTGGGTAACAACTTAACTATTTAGAGAAGAATATGAAATGTAAGACACTTGCTGTATCGATGACCAACTCGCATCTGCTGAATACAGGTCTTGGAGAGTTTGAGAAAAGCATAGGTATACGCCTTGCAGACAAGGCTCCGATGCTGCTCGAGAAATATGGCATAAAGCTTCTGTTTCTCGTGGATAAGGAGATGGTGGGAGCTTTCGGCGACAATGTCGACTACTACGTCATCAACAAGGTGCGTCGTGAATTGCTGAAGAACAGTCTGTTCACGCCGCTTCGTCGTTGGCTGCTGCCGAGTGTGGATATGGTGCATTGGACCAATCAGTTCTATAAGTTCAGAGTTCGTATTGCTCCGAAGCTACTTGTTACGGTGCACGACTTCAACTTCATGCACAACGAGATAACCGGTTTGCACAAGCGTAAGAAGCTGATGGTGACCACCCGCCGCCTCGATCAGGCTACGCATCTGTCGTTCATATCCAACTTTACAGAGCAGGATGTAAAGCGCTACTATGACTTCAAGCAGCCTGCCCGTGTGATCTGCAATGGCGTTACAAATCTCAATACGAAGACTCAGGAGCAGTATGACAAGGAGCTGGAGGGAATGGGAGTGCCTAAGACTTTCCTTTTCCACATCTCACGCTGGTCGCGTAAGAAGAACGTGATTCTTATACTGGAGATGATGAAGAATCTTCCTGACGAGCATCTGGTGCTTGCTGGTACGGCAGGGGAGAAGTTTGAGAAGCTCGTTTATGACACCATAGAGAGCCTACAGCTGAAGAACGTCACCGTTGTGGGCAAGGTAACGGGCGAGCAGAAAGCGGCGCTTCTGAGCCGTTGTAAGGGCCTTTTGTTCCCTTCGATGTCGGAAGGTTTCGGTCTGCCGGTAGTGGAGGCTATGTGTTTCGGCAAGCCTTCGTTCCTCACACGCCTTACATCGCTGCCAGAAGTGGGTGGCGACATCAGCTATTACTTCGATTCGCTGGACGCAAAGGATATGGCTGAGACTGTATGTAAGGGACTTGCCGATTATGCCAGCGCACCGGAGGAGAAGGCGGAAAAGCTGAAGCAGCGTGCAGCAATGTTCAGTTGGGACCGCGCCGTAGACGAATACGTGCAGTTCTACATCGACATTTTGTGCGGAAAGGAGTAATAAAGTTGAGGGTTGAGATGTGAGGGTTGAGAGTTATGATATCTCTTTTTAGTATATGATATTATCAATAATGGTAATCATAACTCTCAACTCTCACTTCTCAACTCTCAACTAAAAGTTATAAATCCAGCTCGAACGAGATATTGTGTCGCTTCGAGTATTTCGTCCAGAACAGTTTGCGCTGTTCCATTATGTTGCTGAGGCAGTCCTCATAATTCATGCCTCGCTCCTTAGCGTAAACCTCTGCTATCCTTTTAAAGAACTTCTTTGAGCCCCAAAGACGGGCGAAATTGGCGCATCCAGCCTTCATTGCAACCTCGCCGAAGTACATGCGATTGATGTCGACAACGGAGAAGTGGTATTCTTCCTTGTCGTCCTTCTGCCATAGGATGTTGCCCGGCGAGTAGTCGCGATGGAGCAGTTGCTCCTCGTGCATGTGAGCCGTGAAGCGTGCGAAGGCTTCTGCGAGCGGCAGGCACTCCTCTTCCTTCATCTTTATCACCTCGTAGAAGCGGTTAGGGTAGGGGCATTGCAGGCTGATGAAGTACGATTCCTTCAGTATTCCCATCACACGGTTCTCAATGTAAGCCACAGCTTCGGGAGTTTCCACGCCCTTTGATAGCAGTATGGAGGGGTATTCGTAGGCTCTCTGTCCTTTCGGAGTGCGAAGGGAGGTGGAGTAGATTATGGCGTTAAGGAAGTGCGGGGCGTGGTATCGCTTTACGTTTACGCTCAGTCCGTCCGGCGTCTGCATCACCTTTATGAGGTTTCGCCCGTTGTGTATGGTTTCGCCCTCATGCTCCATGCGCTCGGGTATCGACTCGATGAACGCTTTGAGATGGGTGTATTTGTCGGCTATTCTTATTGACATCATTTGTCTTCTGTTTTTTATTATTGCATTGTTTTAGGGTTCGTGTCGAGGTCGTCGTCCTCAATACGGATGCGTCCGTCGTATGTGAGCAGCTCGTTACGCTTATATTTGTATGACGTTGAGGCTATTGACTGCGCCCGGTCGTAGCGGTTTGACCGTACGTCAAGGATGCCGCAGACAAGCTCATACACGAGGTCGTTGGTGAAATAGCGGTCGCTGTTGGCTTTCAATGCCTCTGCAACGCCGGCATGTTGCTTTCTGTATTCGTCAGAAAGATACGTCCAAAGCGGTATGCGAACCATCTTGAAGCCGAGGAAACGCGGCGAACGACGCATGTCGGGGATGCCTCCGTGGTCAGAGAAATAAATCATTGCCTGGAGGTTAAGCTTCTGTTTGGCGTAACTATAGATACGCTCAAGCACGTGGTCGGTGTAGCGGATGGAGTTGCGATAACACTCCACATCGCCTCCGTCGGTACGCAGTCCGTGCTCTTTGGCGAACGATTCGGGATATCGGTTCTCGTAATTGAAGTGCGAACCCTTGAGATGCAGCACCACGAAGTTGTCGTCTTCGGGATTTATCTCGTCCAGGAAGCTCAGCAACGACTCGTCGAACTGCTGTATTCCGCCCTCCTTCTTCACCCATTTGGCTGTGTCGGAGGTTTGCGCCACGAGCGTCACGGAGGTGTCGTTGATGCCTATATAGCTCTGATTGCTATACCATTTGGTCACGTATCCGGCTCGTCTTGCGATGTCGATGATGGAGCAAGAGTCGGCGAAAGGCTTGTCATTATATTGGTTTCGCTCGGTCAGGACGCGCTCCAAGGAGGGCACGGTCTGCATGGCACATGAGTAAGCGTTGGGGAAGAACACGAATCCCGAATCCTTTTGCTTCCTCATCTGCGTCTCCCAAGGCGTTGTTTCCCAAGGCTGTGAGGGGGAGAAAGCAGACATATAGTCGCGGCAAGCCGACTCGCCAATTACCATTATTATGGTCTTTCCGCGTCTTGGGCTGTCGTTAAGCTTCTCCACTTCCAGCGTTTCAAGGCGCTGCTTCATGCCCGTACGATAACCCATTGTGCTGCGATTATACGTTCGTACGTCGATGTAGAGCGTCATTATACCAGTGCGGACGAAGAGTCCGTGGCGCGGTTTCCAGATGTATGTGGTGAAGTAAATGAATATGGCGATGATGAAGAAGGCTGCCGCTGCCGTACCGGTGGACATGGCTGCCTCATGCAAAGGGAAGGTTGGGGCAGAGGTGTTTGCCGCTATGCAGAGGGCAATGATGCCACCAATGGAGACGAATGACAGCGCTGTCTTCCATATTGGGAATGACTTTACGAACTCGCGTGCCTCGCTCCAGTAAGTGTTTACAAGCGGCTGCATGCCTGCTTCGTCCACGCAAGTGCGATAAACGGCGTAATATACTGCCTGTGCCAGAGGTATGATGACGAGCGCAGCCTCCACTGTTCCTACCACGATGGCAGCCGCAATGGGGGAGAACCATGCTATGATGTTCTGCAATGCCGTCAGCCAACCGAAGAGATAGATGCCGAAAGCGATGTCCATGTGGTTGTCATAGTCGGGCGATGAGGCGCGGTGGGTAAGGTCGTACGTGACGTTATATACCGTCATCCACAGCAAAGCCGTAAGGAATGAGGCTGCGATGGCGGTGGAGCAGGGCATGATCAACGCTTCGCGCAGAAGGTTATCGCTGTGTCCAGCCAGCACGGCAGCCTCCATTGGGATGACAGCCTGAAGCGCAGCGAGAAGGTAACGTCGCTGCTGCTGGCCGCGCGAGTTGCGTGCCAGTCCCATATTATAGCGCAGGAAGACAAACAGTCCTACCCCGAAGAGTATGAAGAGTATTAGCATTTCTGAATGATTATGATATGAATTTTGCCGGCAAAGCCATACGTAAATGATGGATAGCCTATAGATTGACGAGTTTCCTATACACCTCCATCACCTGCTTTGCCGTGTCCTTGTTCTCGAATCGCTTCACATATTCGCGGCTACGCATGATGCGAAGGTCTCGTTGTTCGGCTCCGCGCAAGGTCAGCTTGATGGCTTCGGCGCATTCTTCGGGGCTGTCAGGGCTTACGTAAAGGCAGTCAGGACCACCAGCTTCCTCCAGACACGATCCCGTAGCAGCCACCACCGGCAGTCGGCTCTGTATGGCTTCGATGATGGGAATGCCGAATCCTTCGTAGCGAGAGGGATAGACAAACGACTCTGCCAGCTGGTAAATGGCATGCAGAGCGTTGTTTTCTACGCCCGAAAGCATGTGCAGACGGTGCGCCACATTGTTCTTCTCAGCCCATTTCTCCATCTTGTCAGCATACTTCGTGCGTCTTCCGACCACCACCAGATGGATGTCTTCGGAAAGGTATTTGAGGGCTTTCACGGCGAGCAGCACGTTCTTTCGCTCCTCTATGGTGCCCACGTTGAGCACGAAACGTTCGGGAAGGTTGTATCTGCGGCGTGTCTCGTCAGCCGCTTCCTCGCTTACCACGTTGGCGAAGCGAACGCCGCAACTCTGATAGATGATGTCTATGCGCTTGGGATTGACGCCTCCAAGCTCCACAATATCCTCAGCCGTGCGGCGCGAAATGGCTATTATACGGTCAGCTTCGCGGCAGGTAAGATGGAATTTGGCGCGATACATCATCACGTCAATGGGATTATAGTATTCGGGATGGCGCATGAAGATGAGGTCGTGGATGGTCACCACGCTCTTTATTCCCGACTTCCTGATGCCTATAGGCAGCTCGCCGGACAGTCCGTGATACAGGCTGACGCCGTCCTTCTTAAGGTCGCGTACGATGCCCCAGGAGCGCCACAAGGCTTGCGCTATGCCGCTTTTCGCACTCTTGGGATAAACATATCTCATTCTTTGTGACATGTTCACCTGCTCTCTGAGGTCTTCACGTCCGTATGAAGGCGTGTAGAGGAGCATCTCGCAGGCTTCGGGAAGAGTGCGGGAGAGGTCGTTGACAAGAGTGCGCGAGTAATTGCCAAGTCCGGTAGTGTTGCGCACGAGTCGCTTGGCATCGTATGCTATTTTTGTCATGATATTGTTATTTTAAGTCAACTGATTGCTTGACGTTGTCTCTTTATTAGCGCTATGGGCTCTTTATTGTTTGCGCGGCATGGTCTTGCCGTCCACTATCACGTATTCTTTGTCGAACTGTTCGTGGCTACGCTTCCATCTGTTGTGGGTCCAGAGATAGTAAGCCGGTTCGCGGCGGATGGTCTGTTCGAGGAGCTGGAAGAAGCGTCGGGTGAGTTCGTGCTCTTTCCATTCTGCCGGATTGCGCGTGATAAGGTGGAGCGTGGCTGTGTAATATCCTCTCTTGGGTCGTTCAAGGTCGATGTAGAACACTGCATTGTTCATCTTACGCATGATGCGCTCCGCACCCGTAAACACTCCTGTGTCGTGATTGAGGAAGTCCAGCCATAAGTGGATGTTGGCGTAACGCGGTCCCTGATCGGCTATATATCCGCAGAAAGAGCGTATGTTCTGGCGTCGTAAAGTAACGATATGGCGTAGTATTTCGTTCTTTGGGATGACGATGCTTGAGGGTTGCGACGTGCGGATCTTCTGGAACAGCTTGTCTGCCCATTCCGAACGCAGCGGTTTGTATATGAGACCCATCTTACGGTTCTCGGGGAATGCGATGCCTGTGCATGAGAGCCACTCCCAGTTGCAGTAATGTCCGAGGAAAGCAGAGCAGTCCTGTCCCTCCTGGAAGCACTTCTCCACCTCCTCCGCTCCGACGATTTTGAGTCGCTTGCGCAGCTCCTTGTCGCTGATGTTCAGCAGCTTGAACGTCTCTACAAAGTAGTCGCATAGCCATCTGTAGAAGCGTCTTTCCAGCTTCAGACGCTCCAGTTTAGTCTTCTCGGGGAAGGATGTGGCAAGGTTTCGCCTTACTATGCGTCGGCGATAGCGCACAAGATGGTAAAGTATGACGAACGCCACGTCGCTGATGGCGTATAAAAACCAAAAGGGCATGAGCCCTGCGATAACTCGCAAGACTCTCACCCTTTTCGAATCCTTTTCGTTTGTATGTTGTTGAGGAGTGTTATTACCCATACGTAGTGTATTGTTCAGTATTTCGTTTCAGTTTCCTTTTACTTCTGCATCTCGTGCAGCTTGCGGTAATATCCGCCCTTTTCGAGCAGTTCTTCGTGCGTTCCGCGCTCCACAATCTCGCCTTCATGCAGCACGCAAATCTCGTCGGCGTTCTTGATGGTGGACAGTCGGTGAGCTATTGCCACCGTGGTGCGCGTCTTCATGAGGCGTTCCAGGGCGTCCTGCACCAGTCGTTCGCTCTCCGTATCGAGTGCAGACGTTGCCTCGTCGAGGATAAGGATGGGCGGGTTCTTGAGTATGGCTCGGGCTATGCTGACGCGCTGGCGCTGTCCGCCTGAGAGTCTGCCGCCACGGTCGCCGATGTTGGTGTCGTAACCGTGCTCAGTCTGCATGATAAACTCGTGTGCGTTGGCTATGTGTGCCGCCTGCTCCACCTGCTCACGTGTGGCAGAATCCACGCCGAACGTGATGTTGCCGTAGAACGAGTCGTTGAAGAGAATGGCTTCCTGATTGACGTTGCCGATGAGCTGGCGAAGGTCATGGATGCCAAGGTCTTTGACGTTTATGCCGTCGATGAGCACCTCTCCCTCCTGCACGTCGTAATAACGCGGGATAAGATCCACGAGGGTAGACTTTCCTGATCCGCTCTGACCTACGAGCGCCACCGTCTTTCCTTTCTCTATTACGAGATTGATATCCTTCAATACCCACTGTTCGCCGTAGCGGAACGATACGTGGCGGAACTCAATCTGATGCTCAAACGAAGCTATATGCTTGGGATTGGCAGGTTCCTTGATGGTGTTTTCTGCCTTCAGAATCTTGTCTACACGTTCCATTGAGGCAAGTCCCTTGGGGATATTGTAGCTCGCTTTGGAGAAATCCTTGAGCGGATTGATGATGGAATAGAGCATCACAAGATAATAGATGAACGTCGGACCGGACAGTATCTGCTGGTCGAGCACTAAGATGCCGCCCACCCACAACACGATGATAATCAGTACTGTGCCCAAGAACTCGCTCATCGGGTGAGCCATCTGCTGGCGGATGTTGACGCGCTGTATGGAGTCGCGGTATTCGGAGTTGATGCCGTCAAATCGCTTGTTCATCTTATCCTCGGCGCAGAACGCCTTGATGATGCGCAGTCCGCCGAGCGTTTCCTCCACCTGCGACATCGTGTCGCTCCACAGCGACTGTGCCGCTATTGACTTGCGCTTGAGCTTTCTGCCCACATATCCCATAAACCAGCCGAAGATTGGCACGAATACGAGGGTGAAGAGCGTCAGCTGCCACGATATGAAAATCAGGGCTGTGAAGTAGGATATGATGAGGATGGGGTTCTTGAAGAGCATGTCCAGCGACGACATTATGCTGCTCTCTATCTCGCCCACGTCGCCCGTCATACGTGCAATGATGTCGCCCTTGCGCTCTTCGGAGAAGAATCCGAGGGGCAATGACGTAATCTTATGATAGAGTTGGTTGCGGATGTCGCGTACCACACCCGTACGAATGGGGATGATTGTGGCTGAGGAAAGGAAGTAAGCTCCTGTCTTGAGGAACGTAGCGAAGGCGAGGAACAGACCTATAAGCAGCAGCGTAGTCGTTGCTCCCACGTTGGCGATGAGCTGCGTGACGTAGTAGTCGGCGTTGTTGGCAAGCACTTCCTTCAGGTTGTCCAGCGACCAAGGCATAAGCTCTGTGGCAGTACCGGCTCCCTCCGTGCGGAAAAGAATCTGCAGGATGGGGATAAGGGCTGCGAACGAGAAGATGTTGAGCACTGCCGAGAGGATATTGAAGACCACCGTCAGCGCCAGATACTTCTTGTAGGGCGGAATGAAACGCCGCAGTATTTGGAGGAATTCTTTCATATCATTCTTTCTTATTCAACGCATTCTCCCAGCAGCGTAGCCGACGTTGCGTCAGTAATCTTCACCATAACGCGCTCTCCGATGTGATGTCCCTTCTTGTCGAACACCACAGCCTTGTTCTGCTCGGTGCGTCCCATGAGCTGCTCGCGCGAACGCTTGGAGAATCCTTCCACGAGCACTTCGAAAGTCTTGCCGATGTCCTTGCGGTTCTGCTCGGCTGAAATCTCGGTCTGGAGGTGGATAAGTTCGTTCAGACGCTCTATCTTTACCTCCTCCGGTACGTTGTCGGGCAGATGCTTGGCGGCGTATGTACCCGGGCGTTCGCTGTACTTGAACATGAAAGCAGAGTCGAACATACACTCGCGTACCAGCGAGAGAGTCTCGGCGTGGTCCTCCGGTGTCTCGTCATGATAGCCCACGAAGAGGTCGGTGGAGAGTCCGCAGTCGGGGATGATGCGTCGTATGGCAGCCACACGCTCCAGATATTGCTCACGCGTATACTTGCGGTTCATGAGCTTCAGAATCTTGCTTGATCCGCTCTGGGCAGGGAAGTGGATGTGCTTGCAGAGGTTTGGCTCGTCGGCTACGGCATGGAGGATGTCGTCCGTCATGTCCTCGGGGTTGGATGTGGTGAAGCGCACGCGCATGTCGGGCACGCTCTGAGCCACCTTGCGGAGGAGTTCGGCAAACGATACGCCGCCTTCCATGCGCTTACCGGCAGGTGTCAGACCGTAGCTGTTTACGTTCTGTCCGAGGAGAGTCACCTCCTTGAAGCCGCGGTCGTGCAGGTCCTTCACCTCACGCAGGATGCTCTCCACGTCGCGCGAACGCTCGCGTCCACGAGTGTAGGGCACGATGCAGTAGTGGCAGAAGTTGTTGCATCCTCGCATGATGCTCACGAATCCGCTCACGCGTCCCGCTCCGATGCGCTGCGGAATGACGTCGCGATACGTCTCCGTAGTGCTCAGCTCGATGTTGCAGGCGTTGTGTCCGTTCTCGCATTGCGCAATCATGTCGGGCAGATTGAGGTACGAGTCGGGTCCGCATACGAGGTTGGCGTGATGGTTGTTGATAAGGTCCTCACGCACACGCTCCGCCATACAACCCAGTACGCCCAGTATCAGCTGGCGTCCCTTCTTCTGCTCAGCGTGCAGAGTCTCCAGTCGTCCGTATATCTTGTTCTCCGCATTCTCGCGAATGGAGCAGGTGTTGAGGAATATGGCGTCGGCGTCAGCCTCGTTCTCGCACAGCTCGTAGCCAGCCATCTGCATGATGGAAGCCACCACCTCTGAGTCTGCCACGTTCATCTGGCAGCCGTATGTCTCAATGAAAAGTTTCTTCATTTATATGATATATATGTATGTTTCGTGTGTATATAACTATGCAAAGTTACGAAAAAAAGAATAAACGTGGGGTATAAATGTTGCAGAATGAGAGAGTTGTGGCTATTTTGTGTCAAAGCCCTGCCTTCATGTCTCATGCAAATATCACACAAATGGTAAAATCCTGTTACAAAATAAAAATTGATTCTGGAGTTTTATTTTACTGTTTTTGTGGGGTTTCGCTTCGTTGTTGGCCCCATAATATATAAGAAAAGCCTCTTTTCCACTCCAATATAGCCACTATTGGTGTGGAAGAGAGGCTTTTTTGTATGACAGCAGAGGCTGTGTAGGAGTGTTAGAGTGGCTCTTTAGCGCCCCTATTGTGCTTGTTTGGCTCACTTATTCATTGCACATTTCTTTTCTTAACCGCATAATCAGCTGTGCTTCAGTATACTATCGCTGCACGCTCAAAACTCGAAAATTTCGCACCTTTGATTTCTTAGTGCGCTGGATGAGGAGTATTGAGCGTTAGAAATGCAAATATTGGATGGAGTCAAAAGTACAGCAGCACGCCCTGTAAGGGCAGCAGCTAATAGCCCAGGGCAGCGCCCTGGGAAATAAGAAGAGAAAAACCAAAGACGCCCTGTAAGGGCAAAAGCATTGAAGCAGAACGCTTTTGCCCTTACAGGGCGTTTGCTTTAATCAATCCGTACACCCAGGGCGTTGCCCTGGGCTATGTGATTATTGGGCTTTCAGCCCGCGCTGATTGAGTTTTGACACACCCTCCAATATTTGCATTTCTGATGCTCAATACTGCCAGCTGAGCGCACGACAAAATCTTTGGTGCGAAATTCTTGAGTTTTGGACGATTGGGGATATAACGTTAATACACAGCCAGTTACGAGGTTTTTAGAAAAAGTGCGTAAACAGACGGGTTGTCAAAGTGGCGCTTTTATGGTGTCATAGTGCTTGTTTTACTTCCTAATACTTTAACTATTGCATTGCAACAGCGTCGCTTTTAGACTGTAATAGCGCCGCTATGAGGGCACTTTGTGTGTGTTGATGGTCATCGAGGGTGGCTTTGACGCTGGAAAAAACCATAAAAACAGCGTTTGGATTCTCTATAATTGATTTTTATTTTGTAACAGGTTTTTACTCTTTTGACAATATTTGCATGGTGGACAGGAAGACATTTTTTTAGACAAGAAGACATGAAGACATGTTTTATCCTACCGCTAAACTGCAATATATCGGTGCGTTGCACCGAAAACATGTCTTCGTGTCTTCCTGTCAAAAAACCTGTCTTCATGTCAGAAATGATACTTCGTGCCGATGCTTAGTCTGGCTTCGCCTTCCAGCGGATGGTGCTTCACGGCGTTCACCTCCACACCCTTGCCGTATATCACAGCGGCAGGCTCGACGTAGAGCTCCACGGCCTTGCTGACGCGGAAGCCGGCCTGGAGAGCCAGCTTGCCACCCATCGTCACCTTCATGTCGTGACCCTCCTTCTTCGATCCTACGAGAGAGAGGTCGGCGATGCCGGTAAGCTGGAAGAGGTCGGCGTCGGACTGTTCGCCCGTCACGGCGGCCTTCATATTCATCATATATCCGGCGCTAAGCGCTGTGATGTTCTGGTTGGCGGAGCTTCCGGCACGCTGCACGGTGGTATTGGAGAGGCTGGCGTGCACGCCGCTCACTCCGTTAAGCCAGTGTCCGTAGCCCACCTCGCCTACGAACGAGAGGCGGTTGCGGAAGGGATGCATCTCGCCGTAGTTGCCCGTATAGAGGCCGGTGCCGACAGATGCCGATACGAAGTCAGCGCGTTCTGCCTTCTCCACCTTCTCGCCCTTGCCCTTGCTGCGCTGCATGCCATACTCTAAGCCCACCGAGAGCGACGGCATGAATCGGCCTACGCGTGCCGGGGTGAGACGCTTTGAGAACTGGTAAGAGAGCTGCGGCTCTGCCACGATGCGCACGTCGTCAGTGAGGCGCACTGCCATCTGGCCGCCCACATGGAAGTCGGGTGAGAAATAATTGGTCTTGCCACCGCTCTTGGCATAGTCGAGTCCGAGGCTGAAGCCAGCCACTGTGCGGAACGAGAGGGCGCGTGAGCGGTCGTAACCGCAGCTGAGCGCCGTCAGATCCGTCATCCAGTCGGCAAAGACCGCTGCCTGAGCGTAGTTATATCCCGTGGCTTTTCTGCCATGCACCATACCATGGAAGCCCACACGCCAGCCGAGAGCAGGAGCGTGCCACTGTGCGTAGCTGATACGTCCGATGGGCATAAGCGTGCCGCTCTTGTCCATGTTGTTGAGATAGTTGGCAAGTCCTCCAGTTACGGTGAGCGAGCTGTGGCGGATGTCATCGACATCCTCTATCTCGTCCACGCGGCGGTCGTTGTATGTATAGGTAAGACCGGCGAGGAACGACACGGGGATGTCATACTTGCGGAACGACCATGTGCGCGGAGCGTAGTCCTCGGTGTAGACATCGAAGCGCGGCTCAAAGGAGAGAGCCAGTCCGCGTACCAGTCGGATGTTAGCCTGCAGTCCGGCTCCCACGCCGAACGAGTTCTTCGGCGTGCGGAGGTCGTCGGACGAACGGTTGTAGCTGATGCCACCCACGAAGTCCACCCAGAACGGGCGCTGCTTCGGTCCGCCGAACACGTTGTTGAGGTTAGCCATATAGTCGAGCTGCAGTCCGAGCGCCTTGATGTGGTTCTTCGAGTCGTACTGATGGATGCTTGTGGCGTTGGCAGTGAGACGCAGTGCGTTATAGTCGTCAAACCACTTACCGATGCTTCCTGCCACTCTTCCTCCCAATCGTCCGTCCCACGTGGTGGGATGTTCGTTGGCGAGCATCGCAGGACCGCCCATCACGCTGAAGAACAGTCCGTCAGCGAAGGAATGGGCGATGCGCGGGGCGCTGAGACGCTGCTCGGGCAGACGATAGCCCATACCGAGGGTCACGCTTCCGAAGGGACGATAGCCGTGCCACGTGAAAGCCTGCGACACCTGGTCTTCCATCAGACCCACACGCGGCTCCAGGTAAAGGTAAGCATAGCTGGCAAGCGCCAGCTGTCCGCGCATTCCGATGTGTACGCCCCATCCGTCCTGCTGATAGCCGTGGTTTCTGGACCAGGCGTGCTCAAAGCCGGCAATACCCATAAGCTCGAAGGTGTGCGGTGCATAATAAGTGCCCGGCGAGGCGATGGCTGTGATGTTGATAAGATAGTCGAGCGAGAGGTCGGCATACTTCACCTTCTTGCCATGCAGACGCCACATACCGGCGTCCACGTTGACACGAAATCCGTGTTCGGGCGAAATCCAGTCGCCGATGCCCATCTCTGCCGTAGGTCCGAGCTTATATTTCTTCGTGCCCATGACATTGAGACCTGCTCCCATGTCGATGAAGAGATGGTCAAAGGGACGCTTGTGCTTATATACCTTCATGACGCGCGGACGCTGGAGCATATAGTCGAGCGCACTGCCCGGCACCTGAGCCTTGGCGAGTGAAGGGAATGCCACCGCCATGAGAGCGGCGGCAAGCTTGCTATATATATTATAATGTGTATTCATAATTGTCTGTTACTTCTTGTACTTGTCCTTGTCGAGAAGGAGGTTGTTAACGTCACCGTCCACTTTTGCCACTTCCTCAAGTGACAGATCCAGCTCGAACGCCTTCATCAGTTCGTCATACGCACCCACTGCGTCGTCCTTTCTGTTAAGGCAGATGGCGCGGAGGTAGTGAGTGAGTCCTTCGTCCTCCGGCAGCTTCTTAGCCAGAGCCATAGCCTCATCGTTGCGCTTCATGGCAAGGAGCAGACAGCATTCGTTGCGCTCGCCCGTGGCAGCCACCGTCTCGTAGTCGTCATAGCGTCCGTTGAGCACGTCGTTGACGGCGAGCAGGAGGCGGTTGTCCTCGTTCTTGTTGACGAAGGCAGCCACAGAGTCAGCCTTCGAGAAGTGTCCGGCATTGAGCAGGGCGATGAGCTGGTTGGTGTTCACCTCCTGCGGAGCATCCTCGCCCACGAACTTCTCAAGGAGCGTCTCGTCAGACATGCCATGACCGAGCAGACTCACCTGCAGGTCGTTGGCGGCAGCGAGGAACGAGGGATAGACCTCAAGGGCGCGGCGCTGATACTCCTCACGGCGTGCCTGGTCAGGCTCGTTGGAGAACAGCTCGTAGAACTCGAACTTCGAGAGCTGCTTGTAGTCCTTGTCGTAGAGCTGCTTTATCTCGTCGTGTGTGAGGGAGCGGAAGATGGAATAGTTGAGCGTATAGTCCACGCGGCGCAGCTGCGGCAGATACTTCGCCTCTAACAGCGAGCGGTAGAACGGCAGACGACGTATGGCAACGCCCTGCGCGTCAATGTTCTTCGTGCGCTTAAGGATGTTCTCCATCTTCTCTGTCTCCTCCTTGAGGCTGTCCGCCTTCATCAGGCTTACCACGGCAGACCACGGAGCCACCTTGGCGCTGCTCCTGAACGTAACGTCACGGCTGAGGTCGGAGGGGATGTGTGAGCGGATATATCTGGAAGCAAACGCCATACGCTTCTCCGCGAGGCGGAGGTTGGAGGCATACTTGCCGTCCGGCGACGACGTACCCTCGAGGGAGAGCGACTGCATGGAGGCGCCGTCCGAATGGGCGATGTCCTCTATCTGGCGGCGAAGCTTCTCCATCTCCACAGCGTTCTGCGGGTCGGCGGCGTCAAAGGCAGCCTTGCCGATGGGGAAGCGCAGCTTCACCTCTCCGCGGCTGTCGCGCAACTGCTTCTCGGGCTTCGGCAGGAAGCGCGGGTCAGAGAGCTTCTGCGCAGCGAACGAATAATCGAGCCAGCGGAGCGGATTGACGGTGCCGCGGGCGATGACGGTGGTGTCGCGATAGAGGATGTGCGTATAGTCTTCGATGGCCATATAGACGTCGCACGAATATTCGTCCTTCACGTTGTCCACGTATACGGAGTCGTTATATCCGATGATGTCGTTGGTGCGTCCCTTCTCACGCATAGCAGGGCTCTTCACGGTGACGTAGCGTGCGAGCGGGTCGCCGCTTACGGTGTCGTTCATGTTGAAGTTGTAGAGTCGGTCCTGCGTGCGATGGTATTCCTTGGCATCGTAAATCAGCGGGCGCATGAGCGACAGCTTGCCCCGCGTGACGTTGTTGAGGATGGGCTGAACGACGAGGCGTGTGTCCTGACGGAACATCTCGCGCGGCACTCTCACACGGGTGGAGACATGCAGATAGTTGCCCTTGATGTTGATGTCGGTGGGCTCGGGCATAATCTTGTCCGTGATGCGCTTGGTCTGTACGAGCACTTCGTCGAGCGCCACGTCGCTCTCCTCGAGTCTGACGTTCAGATTGGTCTGTCCGTTCTTCAGCTTCACGTTTCTCGGATTGAAGCCCACCATGCTGAATCGCAGCGTGGTGCCGTTGAATGCGTTGAATGCAAACTTGCCGTCCAGATCGGTCACGGCGTATGCGTGCTTGGATGATGCGTCGGTGATGTTGACGCCGGAGAGCGGCTCGTTGTCGCCCTTGGCTATCACCTGACCGGTGACGCGCACCACGTTCTGTGCGCTCACGCCCGAAGCCAGCATCACGAACGCCAGCATAAAGGCGAGAGCCAGCCGGCGTGTATGAGTGGAAATGTATTTTGGTATCATTAGAGTAAAAATATAAAATCTCACTATTTAATAATGTATATGAAGCTAAGTCCGGCTTTCATCGGCAGGAACTGCCACTTGTTATAGTTGGGGCGCTCCGGCTCGGTCTCAGTCTGCGTGTCATATTTCTTCTCCCTGCGATATCCGTATCCGGCACCGATGCTTGCCTCAAGGCTCCAGTGGCGGCTGAGCGGGAAGCTGTAGCCATACGTCAGACCCGCACCAAAGGCGTCGCCGATGTGACGTTCGTGGTCAAGACAAATATTGTAGTTGGTGGCAAGCCCCATGATGCCGAGGTAATGGCGGGCTTGCGGACGTGCGCTGAACCAATAGCGCACCTCAGATGTGAGAATCTCGGCACGGGTGTCAAGCTTATCTTTCCATTTAAGTCGGTGGAAAGTGGCGTCGATGTCGAACGTTACGTGGCGGTTCACTCTTAGTTCCAGTCCGAGGTTGGGGCTTGCCGCAGCCCAATAGAGGGCATTGGTCTTCAGCGCCACTCGCTGCGAGAAGACCGTCAGGCTGCTTAGCAGCAACAGGCCGACGCAGACGCTGCGTCTCATGCCGTTAAGCATTCGTGAAAATGTAGATGTCATACTCTCTTTATTGATTTATAAATCTCCAGGTCTTATATACCTTTTATATATAATAACAGACCAGTCCCCCATCTCTTGCGGGGAGAAACGTACGTTAAAATGATAAAAAACGCTATGGAAGCAGCGTGTAATAGTATCTTCGGCAAAGTTACGTTTTTTTTCTAAAAGTGTACAAATTTATATAACCAATGTGTTATTTTAGACAGCGAATTTTGATATTTAAAGATAAATGTATACTTTTGCGCCTATAAATTAACAACATAAACAACAGGAACAATATGACAAAGAAGATTCTTTCCACATTGGCTCTCTCACTCGCTATGCTTACAGCAAGCGCACAGAGCCAGCCCAACCGTCTCATTGTACACCAGAAGTCAGGCGGATTCACAAGCTACCGTCTCGGCAGTGTCGACTCACTGTCGTTCTATAACGTAGAAGGCGAGGTTCGCGCTGACGTAAAGATCAACGACTATAAGACAGGCGACACAGGCGACACGCTGTGGGTGGCTGTGACAAAGACACCAGCTTGCAGCAGCTATCGCATCGACGTTCTGCCTTCTGTACGCGTCAACGCATACAGCGACGACGTCATCGCAAACTACTTCAACCAGCAGAAGGGAGCTACAGCTTTCTACGACGACTTCACTAACGCACAGCTCACAGGCTTCTCCACAAAGTTCGAACCGGACACTAAGTATACAGTCTTCACTCTCGGCTACGACCAATTAGGCACTCCCTGCGAGGTATCGAGAGCAGAGATTGAGACTCCGGTAGGCGACATCGTGGGCAACCCGCAGGTAGCCTGCACCGTCACAAAAGCTGACTACCAGGCACTGACCTTCTCGTTCAAGCCTAACGAGGACGTAAGCAGCTACTACATCACCATCTTCCCCGAGGGAGAGGCCGAGGCACAGTTCAACCAGTGGGGTCCGATGTTCGGCTTCGCCAACATGAGCGCTATGATAAAACAGTTCGGCCGCGACGCTTATGAGGGCGAGATGGAACATACCATCAACAGCCTGAACCCCGGCACCGACTATGAGCTTTACATCCTGCCGCTCGACCTCAACGGCAACTACGCTCCGCTGCAGAAGACATTGTGCAAGACTAAGGTAATGGGTGGCGAAGGCAAGTCTGTAATGACCATCACCATCGGCGAGTTTGCCGACTACGGAGAGAACGGCTGCGCACAGACCGTCACCTACACTCCGAACGACCAGACCAACCTCCACCGCGACATGGTAGTGGACAAGGTTATGTTTGAGGACAAGAACGGCTCTTGGAAGGGCGACGAGAGCAAGATAGTAGAATATCTCCAGACTCCGAACACGATGGACCCGAACTGGGACCAGTACGGTGAGGACGTTGCCACATGGGGCGTGGAAGCTAACACTGCATACATCGCCTACTCTATCGGCCAGAACGCCAAGGGCGAATGGGGTGAGTTGGCAAAGAAGGAGTTCACCACTCCGGCTGCCGGCGCATCTGCTCCTGCATACGCTCCCGCAACAAGCACCGTGATGAAGCGCGTGGCTCCTGCTCAGGCCAAGAAGCCCGGCATGGCTCCCGCCAAGACATTCATCCAGCTGCAGGAGAAGTAATCGCTTTTGGCGGCTTGCCGCCAAAAGAATTAGGAGTTTTGAGTTTTGAATTGTGAATTGTGCGCCGTTGGCGCATTATGAATTATTCATTTTTGAATTGATAGGGCAAGCTTAGGACATATTAGTCAGGGCTTTGACAAAAACCTGACTCCACAGTCCGTTTATGGGCGCAAAGCCTATCGGCTTTAAATAAAAGGCTTTACATTAGGTCTTACGAGAACCAGTTCTCGACAACCTAA
>ERZ506929.261-NODE-261-length-27858-cov-6.057764_pt1 | contig 27858 bp, 23 predicted proteins | sample MGYA00513173_ERZ506929 | MGnify/ENA metagenome assembly ERZ506929 | reverse complement strand
TAAAGAGCGAATAAATTTCCACTTTTCTCTTGCGCTCCGGTGCAAAAACCGGTATAATAGCTTTCGGATAAAAGGGAGTAAAGGGCGCGCGTTTGCAAAAAACGGTGCGCTGTGCTGCAGCGACATCCCGGCAGAAATGCCCGCTGTGTCACCGGAAGCTTGAGACTTTTATTACACTTTCCCGTTTCTGGGCAGGATGTAATAAAGGTCTCTTTTTTATTGCTGCTCTGCCAAAAACAAAAGGAGAAAAACTATGCTCATTCCTGTTTTGCTGTTCATCGTGGGCCTGCTGTGCCTCATCAAGGGCGGTGACTGGTTCGTGGATGGTGCCACGGGCATTGCCCGCCGCTTCCATGTGCCGGAGCTGCTCATCGGTGCCACGGTGGTGTCCATCGGCACCACCCTGCCTGAGGTCATGGTTTCCACCACCTCGGCCATGACCGGCCACGGCGAGATCGCCTATGGCAACGCTATTGGCTCGGTCATCTGCAACGCGGCCCTGATCGCGGCCATCACCATTGCGGTCCGCCCGGGCAAGGTGGACCCCAAGAGCCTGCGGGTGCCGGTGCTGTTCTTCTTTGTGGCAGCGGCCCTGTATGCGGGCGTGGCCTACACCACCGGCTACTTCAGCCGCCCCATCGGCATTGTGCTGCTGGCAATGTTCGTGGCCTACATGGTCTGCAATGTGCTGGCTATGAAAAACGCCCCCGCCCCGGAAGACGATGAGGACGAGCCGGAAAAGGAAATGTCCTTTGCCAAGGAGATCGGCCTGCTCATCCTCGGTGCAGCCCTGATCGCTGTGGGCGCAAACCTGCTGGTGGACAACGGTACCCTGATCGCGCAGGCGCTGGGCGTGCCGGAATCCGTCATTGCCCTGACCTTTGTGGCGCTGGGCACCTCTCTGCCTGAGCTGGTCACGGCGATCACCTCGCTGGCAAAGGGCCACGGCTCCCTCTCGCTGGGCAATGTCATTGGTGCCAACGTGTTCAATCTGGTGCTGGTCAGCGGCATGTCCATCACGGTGTCGCCTTTCAGCATCCCGCAGAACTCCACCATCATGGGCATCAATTCCTCTCTGGTCATGGATCTGCCCGTGATGTTCGCGGTCATGCTCCTCCTGACCGTGCCCGCTCTGCTCAAGGGCAGGCTCTCCCGCTGGCAGGGCGTGCTGCTGCTCTGCATCTATGCAGCCTTCTGCGCCGTCCAGTTTGCAATGTAAGCCTCTGCGCCGGAGACCCGGCCCGGCTCCACGCCGGAGCGGGCGCTTTGGGGCAGAAAACCGTTTTGAGAAAGGCATCCTCGTTTGCGGGGATGCCTTTTTTCTGTCCCTGCAGCAGGGGCTGACCGGAAGAGGCGTTTTCTTAAGAAATCCTTAGAAAAATTTCATGGAAAATGCAGGAAACTGCTGTTATACTAGAACCGAGAATGACAAAAAGGGGAGAAGACCATGGCAGAGCAGACCATTCTGATCGCGGAGGATGATCCGGATATCCGGGACGGCGTGCGCATCCTGCTTTCCGGCGAGGGATACCATATCATCGAAGCCGAAAACGGCACCCGGGCACTGGAGGTGTTCCGCCCGGAGGTCGATCTGGTGATCCTGGATATTATGATGCCGGGTATGAGCGGCCTGCGCGTCTGCGAGGAGCTGCGCAAGCTCTCCACAGTGCCGATCCTGTTCCTCACGGCAAAATCACAGGAGTCCGATAAGCTGCTGGGCCTGACCGCGGGCGGGGACGATTACCTGCCCAAGCCCTTTTCCTTTGCGGAGCTCAGCGCCCGTGTCAAGGCATTGCTGCGGCGGTACTGTGTCTATCAGGGCAAGGGGCAGGCCCCGGCCCGGGCCGAGAACCTGACCCTGTGCAGCCATGGCGTGAAGCTGGCGCTGGACTGCAACCGCGTCTGGGTGGATGGGGAGGAAATCGACCTGACCGAGACGGAGTACAAGATCCTGCGGCTGCTCATGCAGAGCCCCCAGCGCATCTTCCCGGTGCAGGTGATCTACGAGGATGTGTGGCAGGAGCCTTATTTCTACACCTCCAACGGCACCGTGATGGTACATATCCGCAATCTGCGGATGAAGATCGAAAAAGACCCGCAGAACCCCGCCCGTCTGCAGACCATGTGGGGGAAAGGATACCGCTTTGTGGCCGGGGAGGAGAAGGATCATGCGTAAAAAGCTGGGGCTTTCCGGCAAGCTGGTGTTGATGATCCTGTTCTCAGCACTGGCAAGTGCTGTGTTTCTGGTGGGAATGCAGGTCGTGCTGAACAAAGCCCTGTGGCTTTATTTTGACCAGCCGGAAACCCAGCAGAAGGCTGTGGAAAAGCAGGTGCGGGAGTTGCAGAGCTATATCGACCGGCGCGGTCTTTCCAGCCGGGATATCGACAAGCTGGACGACTGGTCTGTGCGGAACGGCAGCACGATGTTCATCATCTACGACCGCTCCCGGATGCTCTATTCCTCCTATCCGCTGGTCGCTCCGGTCTACGAGGGGCGGGAAAACATGACGGAAGCGGTTCCGGCCGAGCGCTGGCTCCCGATGTATTCGCTCACCTTTTCGGACAAAGAGACCACCGCCATGTTCTATTACAACGGCGTGGATGCCTATTACGGCAAGGGGTGCGAGATCCTGCTGCTTGTCAGTTTTGCCCTTTTCCCGCTGTTTTTCTTCCTGAGCAGCCGGAAGATCATCCGCTATATCCTCCTGCTCAGCGGGGAGATCCAGGCCATGGAGGGCGGCGACCTTGACCACCCCATCACGATCCAGGGGGATGATGAGCTGGCCCTGCTGGCCACCAGTCTGGATGGTCTGCGTCTGACCCTGCGCCAGCAGCAGGCTGAGGAGGCTCAGGCTGCCGCCAAGGTCAAGAGCCTGATCACTGAGATGTCCCACGACCTGCGCACCCCGCTGACCACCCTGCTGCTCTATACCGAGATCCTGCGTCACCACAAATACGAGACCGAGGCCCAGGAGGGCGAATATCTGACAAAGATCGATGGCAAGGCCCGGCAGATCAAGCAGCTGTCCGATAATCTGTTCGAGTACGCGCTGGTCACCCGGGACACCGTGGTGCAGCTGGATGCCCCGGCCCGCTTCTCCCAGATCTTTGAAGAGCCGCTGGCCGAGATGGTGGAGATGCTGCAGCAGCGCGGCTTTACCTGTGCGCTGGAGCTGGGCAGCGAGGATGTGCTCCTGACCGTGCGGGCGCAGTACATCCGGCGCATTCTGGATAACATCGGCTCCAACCTGATCAAGTATGCCGACCCGGCCCGGCCCATCGAGGTGCGGTTCCTGCGGCAGGAGGGAAGGGCGGGCCTTGTGTTCCGCAACCATGTCCTGCCCGCGCCCCCGGCAGTGGAAAGCACCAAGGTGGGCCTGACCAGCATCGAGACCATGATGGATAAGATGCACGCAGACTGCAAGATCGAACAGGAGAATGAGCAGTTCACCATGACGCTGCTGTTCCCGGTAGAATAAGACAACCCTCTCAGTCAAAGCCTACGGCTTTGCCAGCTCCCCCGAAGGGGGAGCCAATGCAGCACCTCGGATAGAGCCTGCATAGCCTCTCCCTTCGGGGGAGGCGGCATTGCAATGCGATGACGGGGAGGGTTTCTTTTTACACTTTTTCCACCGAACTTAAGCAAGTCTTAAGAAATATCTCCGGCGAATGTTAAGAAAGGCCCGCTATACTGTTGGAAGAAGGGCGGGTGCGGCTTTGCACCCGGCCATAACATCAGGGAGGGGCAACCAATGCTGCGAAAAAAGAAACAAACGCCGCAGGAACAGAGCGACCAGGAATTCAATCTGGCGCTGGAAGTGCCTGCAGAACAAAGACCGAAGGGCTGGAGACCTTTTGTAAGGCGCAACTGGAAGCGCATTGCCGCTGCCGCCTGCGCAGCCGCAGTGGCCGGTGCGTTTCTGCTGCCCGGGAAGGGCGCAAAACCGGCAGGCGTAGATACCGAATATCTGGAAAGCGCGGTGGAGCGCCGGAATATCACCAATGTGTTCAGCGGCTCCGGCACCATTGCCGCCGCCAACACCTACACCGTCAATGCGCTGGTGTCCGGCACTGTGCTCACCGCCGATTTTGCGGTGGGGGACACCATTGAAGAGGGAAAGGTGCTCTACACCATCGACAGCTCCAACGCCGCCAACAGCGTGGAAAAAGCCCAGCTCTCGCTGGATCAGGCCCAGCGCAGTTACGAGGATGCCGTGGATGCCCAATACGTCCGCAGCACCATCGGCGGCACGCTGGCCTCCTATAAGGTGGCGGTGGGCGATGTGGTCACCGCCGGGCAGGAGGTGGCCACTGTGCGGGATGCCTCCACCCTGCTGCTGACGCTGGAATTCCCGGCAGCAGATGCGGCGAACTTTACCGTGGGGCAGGCCGCACAGGTCACGCTGGACGGCACCTTTGAGGCAGTCTCCGGCACCGTGCGCTCTGTCTCCGGTGCGGATGCCCTGAGCAGCGGGAACCTGCTGGTGCGCACCGTGACCATTGCGGTGAACAACACCGGCAGCCTGACCACCGCGCAGGCCGCAACGGCCAGCATTAACGGGGTCAGCGCACTGGCATCGGCAAAATTCAGCTACCAGAACGAGCAGAGCATCACCGCCTCCACCGGCGGCACCGTGACCGCCCTCTGCGTGAAAGAGGGTTCCTCTGTCAGCGCCGATACCGCGCTGGTCAGGATCTCCGGCAAGGAGCTGACCAAGCAGGTGCAGAACGCCTCCGATAACCTGCGCAGTGCCCAGATGTCCATGGAGGACACCGAGGATCAGCTGAACAACTATACCATCACCTCACCCATCAGCGGCACGGTCATCTCCAAGGAGGTCAAGGCGGGCGACACCGTGAGCAATACCGCGGGCAGCACCAGCCTGTGCACCATCTACGACCTGAGCTACCTGCAGATGACGGTGAATGTGGATGAGCTGGAGATCCTCTCCATCAAGGAGGGGCAGAGTGTGACCATCACCGCGGATGCCATCTCTGACCGCACCTTTACCGGCGTGGTCACCAGCGTATCCAAGGCGGGCACCACGGCAGGCGGCACCACCACCTATCCCGTCACCATCCGCATCGACGATACCGGCGACCTGCTGCCCGGCATGAATGCCACCGCCGAGATCACGACGGCCAGCACCGAGAACGCACTTTCCATCCCCAATGCCGCTGTGGTGCGGGGCAATTATGTGCTGGTGACCAAGGATTCCCCCAGCGCTGCCAACGCCGACCCCAGCATGACCGCCCAGGAGGGCTATGTCTATGTCAAGGTGACCACCGGCACCAGCGATGATGATTACATCGCCGTAACAAGCGGCCTGCAGGAAGGCGACACCGTAGCCTACACCGCCAGCAGCACCGCCTCTGTCAGCGCTGACGGACAGATGGAGGAGATGATGGTGGTCGGCGGGCCCGGTCAGGGCGGCGGTGGAAGCGGCGGCCCGAGCGGCGGCGCACCGGGAGGTGGCCCGCAATGAGCGCTCTGATCGAATTTGAGGATGTGTGCAAATATTACCGGATGGGTGACACCACAGTAAAAGCCGCCGACCACATCAGCATGAAAATTGAAAAGGGCGAGTTCGTGGCCATCGTGGGCCAGTCCGGCTCCGGTAAATCCACCTGCATGAACATCATCGGCTGCCTGGATGTGCCCACGGCGGGCAGCTACCGGCTCAATGGCCGGGAGGTGGGCAAAATGTCCGGCAATGAGCAGGCCGATGTGCGCAACGAGATGCTGGGCTTCATCTTCCAGCAGTATAACCTGCTGCCCAAATTGAATCTTCTGGAAAACGTAGAGGTGCCGCTGATCTATGCGGGCGTGCCCCACGCCGAGCGCCGCCGCCGGGCCCGCGAGGCACTGGAGCAGGTGGGGCTGGGCGATAAGCTGAAAAACAAGCCCAGCCAGCTTTCCGGCGGCCAGCAGCAGCGCGTCTCCATTGCCCGGGCGCTGGCCGGGAATCCGGCGGTCATTCTGGCCGACGAGCCCACCGGCGCGCTGGACAGCCACACCGGCCGCGAGGTGCTGGGAATGCTGCAGCAGCTCCACCGGCAGGGCAACACCGTGGTGCTCATCACCCACGACAACTCCATTGCCGTGCAGGCCCAGCGCATCATCCGGCTGGAGGATGGCCGCGTGGTCTACGACGGCGATGCCCGGGCACCGGAGGCCATCGTTCAGCCGACACTGAACTTTGAACCGGCAGAACAGGAGGGGGACGCATGATCTACGAGACCTTCCGCGAAGCAGTCAAGAATATCTGGAGCAACAAATTCCGCACGGTTCTGACCATGCTGGGCATCATCATCGGTGTCACGGCGGTCATCGTCATCGTGGGCTTGGGCAATGGCATGACCCAGAGCATCAAGGACAGCTTTTCTGAGATGGGAACCAATGTCCTCAGTGTCCAGATCACGGGCCGCGGCTCCCGCACCGTGACCGTGCAGCAGATGTACGATATCGTGGACAGCCACCCGGAGGTGTTCACCGGCATGTCGCCCACCACCACGCTGGACAGCACCGTGAAGGTGGATACCACCACCTATGGCTATACGAGCGTCAAGGGCGTGAGTGAGACCTACCTGGATATGATGGGGCGCACGCTGGCTCAGGGCCGGGGCCTGACCTATGTGGACATCACGGACAATAAAAAGGTCTGCGTGGTGGGCGATTACATTGCCCGTGCGGCCTACGGCGGCAACGCCATCGGCCAGACCATCAAGATCGGCAGTGAGAGATTTACCATCGTGGGCGTGCTGGAAGCCAATGTCAGCAGTACGACCGATCAGGAGGGCACCGACGATGACATGATCTTTGTGCCCTATACCACCGCCCAGCGCATCAGCAAGACCAGCGCCAGCTCCTACGGCGTGGTTCTGGTGAGCGATGAACTTGCCGATGAGGGCAAGAATCTTCTGGTAGTAGGGATCGAATCCATCCTCCACGCGGAGGACGGCTATTTCATCACCAGCCTGAGCGAGATGCTGGAGACCATGACCAGCATGATCAACATGGTGGTGGCGATCCTGACCGCCATTGCAGCCATCTCCCTGCTGGTGGGCGGCATCGGCATTATGAACATTATGATGGTGTCCGTCACCGAGCGCACCCGGGAGATCGGCATCCGCAAGGCGCTGGGTGCCAAGGAACGCAGCATTCTGGCTCTGTTTGTCACCGAAGCGGCCACCACCTCCGCACTGGGCGGCCTGCTTGGCATTGCACTGGGCTATCTGTTCAGCGCTCTGGCCAACCGGGTGCTTCCGCTGCTGGTGTCGGATATGGACCTGACGGTGGCCCCCTCCATGACCTCGGTGCTGGTGGCCTTTGGCATCTCGGTGGGCATCGGTGTACTGTTCGGCTACCTGCCCGCCAAGCGCGCCGCAAGGCTCAACCCCATTGAAGCGCTGAGATATGATTAAACCTCTTACCGCTTCGGTCTGGCTTTGCCAGCGCCTTGCGGAGCTCCCCTAATAGGGGCAACAACGACGACCGCCGCCAGTGGCGGATGAAGGGAGGAGTTGTTGGGGCCGCGGCCAGCAGGATGCAAGTGCAAGGCTTTGCACGAAGCAGACGCTGGGAGCCGCAACCCGGAATACATTAGAAACTATTTTAAGGAGGATTTTCCATGAAAAAGCGAATCCTTGCATTTCTGCTGGCGGTAAGCATTGCCGTGTCGATGCTAGTGCTGCCGGCATCGGCAGCGGGCAACGCCAACACGGCGGTCCAGCTGTCCATCACGCTGAACGCGATGGACAGCAGCCAGCAGGCTGCTCTGAACGCTGTGGTCACCCGCGGTGCACTGGCCCGGATGCTGGTGTCCTACTCCACCTACCGCGAGAGCGTGGGCTCTCAGGGCACGGTGGGCACCCTGTTCACCGACCTGCCCGGCACCTCGCCCTATGCCCCCTATGTCCGCATTGCGGTGCAGAACGGCTGGATGAACGGCTACACCGATGGCTCTTTCCGGCCCGACAATGCCGTGACGCTGGAAGAAGCGGTCACGGCCATCCTCAAGCTGATGGGCTATAAGATGACCGACCTGAGCGGCTCCTTCCCCAACGCACAGCTGAACAAGGCCAGTGAGCTGGGTCTGCGCAATCAGGTGGACCGCAGCCAGGGCGAGGTGCTCAACTACGAGGAGTGCGCCCTGCTGTTCTACAACGCCCTGACGGCCAACGCCGCCAGCGGCAGTGCCTACGGCAGCAGCCTGGGCTTCACGGTCTCCAACGGTCAGGTGGATACCTCCAGCGTCATGCTCAAGAGCCTGAAGGGCCCCTTTGTGGCGGGCGATACGGTCCAGCTGCCCTTTGTTCCCAAGATGGTCTACCGCAACGATAAAGCGTCGGAATCTGCGGAACTGAACAAATACGACGTGTATTATTACAGTGAGAGTTTACAGACGTTGTGGGTCTACACCCGCCGCGCCGCTGGCCGCATCACGGCAGTTTCGCCCAGTGCCAGCGCCCCCACCAGTGTAACGGTGGCAGGCACCAGCTATACGCTGGGTTCCTCTGCGGTGGCCTCCCAGGTGTCCTCCCTCAACGGCGGCGGCGTGGGCGAGGTCGTCACCCTGCTGCTGGGCATGAACAATGAGGCTGCCGGGATCGTGACCGGCGAGGAAGCCGACAGTGTGTTCTACGGTGTCGTGCAGACCGCCACCCGCAGTCTGGTGGAAGAGAACGGCGCGGATGTTCTGCAGAAAGTCTCCGTCATGTGCACCGATGGCATTGCCCGCACTGTGAACGTGGACAAGAGCCTGAACTTTCCGCAGGGGTGGCTGGTAGAGATCAAGGTCACCCCGGAGGGCGAGAGCGTGGAACACATCGATGACCGCTGCGTCAACGGCACCATCAATACCAATGCCACTGCGCTGGGCGCTGCCGCCCTGGCCGACGATGTAGAGATTCTGGATACAACTTCGGAGGGTGTGGCTGGGACGGTTCGTCCCAGCCGCCTATCGGGGGTAACACTGAGTGACCTCGATGTCCGCTACTATACCGTCAACGATGCCGGACAGATCGACCGGCTCATCCTGAACGATGTGACCGGCGACCTGTGGAGCTACGGCGTGCTGGACGATGTGAAAAATCTGGCCATGAATTATTCTGACCTGAAGAGCCTCGTCACCGGCATTGCGGCGGGAGATTCCGCTTCCGGCACCACGACCACGACAGGCACCACCACCGGAGCGGCCACGGGCGGCACCGACGGCTCCGGCTCTACCTCGGATACCACCACCACTGTGACCGGTGCCACGGCGGTAGACCGCCTGTCCAACCTGCTGGTGCCCACCACCAGCGAGATCCTGTGGGGCATCGTCTCGGGCGATATCCTGAGCACGGCCTGGCAGAAGCTGACCAGCAACACCGGCTCCCTGATGAGCATTGGCTTCCAGCAGATCGCGGAGATCACGGGCACCCCCTTCAAGCAGATCTTTAACTACATCGGCGGCGGGGCGACCTATATCTGCTACGTCAACGGCGCGGTGGCCAGCTACACCACGGCCATCAAGTATCCGGTGCTGGCGGGCGGCATTGCCGTGCGGCAGGAGACCACCGGCTCTGTCAAGGCCATGATGCAGCTGATGCCCCTGAAGATCGACAAGGTCGGCGCGGCCTCGGTGCTCTCGGGCAATGAACGCTACGAGATGGCAGACAATGTGCAGGTCTACCTGTGGTACAAGGGCCAGTATTACCCCACCAAGCTGGCTCAGGTGGATGCGGATGGCTACCAACTGACCGGCTGGTACGATAATTTCGGCTGCGCTGCCGGAAAAAAGGTCCGCGTCATCATTGCGGTCAAGAACGACTGATGCTTTATTACAGCGGCCTGAGCCGCACACTGCGGCAGCTGCGCTGGGTGCTTTACCCGCGCCGCTGCCCTTTTTGTGATCGGGTGCTGGGGAACCAGCCTGCCTGCCCGGACTGCGCCGATGGGCTGGCAGAGCTGCGCCGTGCACCCTCCATGCGGCTGCGCGGCTCCGAGCACTACCTGGGGCGGCTGGATGGGGCAGCCGCGCCCTACCGATATACCGGCCTTGTCCGCCGCGCGGTGCTGCGGGCGAAATATCAGGGCGCGCCCTGGGCAGCTGTGGAGCTGGGCGTGGAGATGGCCCGCCTGCTCTTTGGCAGCGAGATCAGAATGTGCGGCTCTGAGCCCCTGCCCGAACCGGTACCGGGCCTTGACCGGGGTTACGACTGCATCCTTCCGGTACCGGCCTCCAGCAAAAAGCGCGGCTACAATGTGCCGGAGCGGATGTCACAGCCCCTTGCCCGGGCGGTGGGCGTGCCGGTGGTCACGGACGCGCTGACCCGTGCCCGCTCCACCCGGCGGCAGGAGGGACTTTCCCTTGACGAGCGGCTGGCCAATGTGGCGGGTGCCTTCCGGGTGGCCCGGCCGGAGGCTGTGGAGGGAAAGCGCATCCTTCTGGTGGACGATGTCCTGACCACCGGAGCCACGGCCTCGGCCTGCGCGCAGGCTCTGCTGGATGCCGGTGCGCAGAGCGTGTTCGCTGTGGCGCTGGCTACGGTGGAGTTTCCGCAGCCGGTGGGCAGCACAACGGCCATTGCCGAAAATGAAGAAGAAATTTGAAAATAGTGCTTGACAAAACACCATTCTTCGGGTATACTGATTGAGCTGTGAGCGACAAGCTCGATCAGATGTCCGGGTGTAGCGCAGTTTTGGTAGCGCGCTTGAATGGGGTTCAAGAGGCCGTGAGTTCGATTCTCGCCACTCGGATTGGAACAAGACCGACGATTTCAAAAGAGATCGTCGGTCTTGATTTTTTATTCGGCTGTTTCTGGTGCGCTGTCCCGGAGGGGCGGGCACCGCTGCAAGGAGGGCGAGTCTATGAATACTGCACTGCGCCGGGATGCGGATGCGATCCTTCGTTCCAGCCTGAACGCTGTTCTGCCGGATGAGGCGGTGCGCCGCGCGCTGCGGGATCTCCGGCCCGGGAAGGGCCGGGTGCTTCTGGTGGCGGCGGGCAAGGCGGCCTGGCAGATGGCACACGCGGCGGTTGAAACGCTGGGCCGGGTGGACGGTGGTGTGGTCGTGACCAAGTACGGCCATGTGAAAGGTGAGATCCCAGGTGTGGCTTGCTATGAGGCGGGCCACCCGGTGCCGGATGAAAACGGTTTTGCGGCTACCCAAAAGGCGCTGGAGCTGGTGCAGGGGCTGACCGCCGGGGATACGGTGCTGTTCCTGCTTTCCGGCGGCGGCAGTGCGCTGTTCGAGCAGCCGCTCGTTCCCGGGGCAGAGCTGCAGGACATCACGAGCCAGCTGCTGGCCAGCGGGGCCGATATTGTGGAGATGAATACCATCCGCAAGCGGCTTTCCGGTGTGAAGGGCGGGCGGTTCGCGCAGCGCTGTGCCCCTGCGCAGGTGTTCAGCATCGTGCTGAGCGACATTCTGGGGGACCCGCTGGATATGATCGCCAGCGGCCCGGCGGTACCGGATACCTCCACCTGCGCCCAGGCGCTTGCCGTTGCCGAAAAGTATCATCTGGCGCTCTCAGCACAGGCCCGGGCCCTGCTGGCGCAGGAAACGCCCAAAACGCTGGACAATGTGACCACCCGGATCACCGGCAGCGTGCGGGAGCTTTGCCGTGCCGCGGCCAGTGCCTGCCGGAATCTGGGATATGAACCGGTTCTCCTGACCGACCAACTCTGCTGCGAAGCACGGGAAGCAGGCAGCTTTCTTGGCTCCATTGTCCGCACCCAGGCAGGGCAGGGGAAAAAGCTGGCCTACATCGCGGGCGGCGAGACCATCGTTCACCTGACCGGAAAAGGGCTTGGCGGAAGAAATCAGGAGCTGGCCCTTGCGGCTGCGCCTGCCATTGCCGGGCTGAACGCGGCGGTGTTCTCTGTGGGCAGCGATGGCACAGACGGCCCCACCGATGCCGCCGGCGGCTATGTGGATGGGGATACCCTTGCCGCGCTGGAGGCCGGGGGCTGGAGCGGATACGCTGCTTTGCAGAACAACGATTCCTACCACGCCCTGAAAGCAGTGGATGGCCTGATCATCACCGGGGCAACGGGCACCAATGTCAACGATGTGGCGGTGGCCCTGATCGGGGAAAAAACACCGCCTGTGAGCCCGGAAGTTTCCCCGGAGTGGTGATTGCATTCCTCCGTTGAGTATGTTATACTGAACAGCGAACTGAATAGAAAACAGCAGGTGCGTACCGCCCGCGGCTCTGGCCGGGGGCAGGCACGTTAAAAGGGAAGCGGGTGCAGATCCCGCACGATCTCGTCACTGTGATAAGGGAGTTTACCGCCAGGGTGCAGCTGCACCGGTCACTGGAGCCCATGTTCCGGGAAGGCGGCGGTGGATGTTGAGCTTTCAGCCAGGAAACCTGCCCGCTGTTGGTACGGGGGCGTAAGTCCCAGATCACGAGGAATTGGTTGTACCCAAAAAGCCTGAAAAAACTGAAAAGGGCCTTTTTGCTTTGCCGTCCCGCAAGCAGAAAGGCCCCTTTTGTTTTGCCGGGCACTCTTTCCTGTACCTTCTGTTCAGCAAAAATCATGTTCAAAAACAGGAAAGGAACGAACAAAAATGAGAAAACGCACCATCCACAAAGCAGCGGCCGCTCTGACCGCTCTGGCCCTCTGCGCCGGTGTACTGACCGGCTGCGGCGGTGCCGCAAGCAGCACCACTGCTTCCAGCACGGCAGGATCTGCTGCCAGCAGCGAGGTTTCCGGCGAGGAGGCTGACGAATTGGCCGCAAAGAACGTTGCAGACCTGATCGATGCCATCTATGTGCAGGAGCGCACCGATGACACCGATGCCCAGTGTGAGGCCGCCAAGGCCGCATGGGATGCCCTGACCGATGCCCAGAAGGAGCTGGTCGAGGGCGAAGAGGCTGACCCTGACTACTTTGGCCGCGACACCGGCGATGCTTCCAAGGACGACAGCCGCAATCAGGACGACATCGGCGAGAATGAGCTGCTGGTGGTCTCCTTCGGCACCTCCTTCAACGACAGCCGAGTGAAGGATATCAAGGGCATCGAGGATGCGCTGCAGGCCGCTTATCCCGATTGGTCTGTCCGCCGCGCCTTCACCGCACAGATCATCATCAACCATGTTCAGGCCCGCGACGGCGAGAAGATCGACAACATGCAGCAGGCTCTGGACCGCGCTGTGGCCAACGGCGTGAAGAACCTGGTCGTCCAGCCTACCCACCTGATGCACGGTGCAGAGTACGACGAGATGATGGAGATGATCGACGAGTACAAGGACAAGTTCGAGAGCGTCGCCGTTGCCGAGCCCCTGCTGGGCGAGGTCGGTGCCGACGCTGCGGTCATCAACGCCGACAAGGAAGCTGTTGCCAAGGCCGTTACCGCTGCTGCTGTGAAGGATGCCGGTTTCGACAGCCTGGAGGCCGCTGCTGAGGAGAAGGTCGCCTTCGTCTTTATGGGCCACGGCACCTCCCACACCGCAAAAGTGAGCTACAGCCAGATGCAGACCGCCATGCAGACCCTGGGCTACAGCAACGTGTTCATCGGCACAGTGGAGGGTGAGCCCGAGGAGACCGCCTGCGAGAACGTCATCGAGGCTGTCAAGGCCGCCGGTTACACCAAGGTCATCCTGCGCCCCCTGATGGTCGTTGCCGGTGATCACGCCAACAACGATATGGCCGGTGCGGATGACGATTCCTGGCTGAGCCAGTTCCAGGCCTCCGGTGACTTCGCGTCCGTGGAGTGCCAGATCGCCGGTCTGGGTGAGATCGAGGACATCCAGCAGCGCTACATTGAGCACACCAAAGCCGCCATTGATTCCCTGAACGGCTAATATTCTGCATTCCAATGCCCGAAGGGAGAGATCTTTTCGGGCATTTTTTATGGAGAGCTTCCCCGCATGAGGAGAAACACTCCCATTTCAAATTCTGAATTTTTGAGGTATTTTGTTTATGCACTGCAAACAGTTTGTTTCCCTGTCCGTTGCTTCTCTGATGCTGGCCGCCGTCCTCACCGGCTGCGGAGGGGCTTCTTCCACTGCTTCCTCTGCTGTCAGCTCGGAAGCCGCCTCTGCCGTGAGCGCTGCCGCCGCTTCCGAAAGCACCGAAGCCGCCCTGCCGGACGGCGTGTACACGGCTGAGTTCGACACCGACAGCGGCATGTTCCACGCCAACGAAGCCTGCAATGGCATGGGCACCCTGACCGTGGAGAACGGGCAGATGACCTTCCACGTCAGTCTGGCCTCCAAGAAGATCGTCAACCTGTATGTTGGCATGGCCGCCGATGCCGAGGCCAACAAGGCAGACTGGCTGCTGCCCACCACCGACACCGTCACCTACTCCGACGGCACCTCGGAGGAGGTCTATGGCTATGATATCCCCGTGGCCGCTGTGGACCAGGACTTCCAGCTGGCACTCCTCGGGACCAAGGGCAAGTGGTATGACCACACTGTGAGCATCCGCAATGCACAGCCCAAGGCTGAGGAAGCCGCCGAGACCCCTGCGGACGGTGAATACAGCGTCAATGTGACCCTGGAGGGCGGCTCTGGCCGTGCCACCGTGGAAAGCCCTGCCGCCCTGACCGTGGCGGACGGCAAAATGACCGCTGTCATCCTGTGGAGCAGCCCCAATTATGATTACATGATCGTGGATGGCGAGAAGTATCTGCCCACCAACACCGAGGGCAACTCCACCTTTGAGATCCCTGTTTCTGCACTGAACACCCCGCTGGCTGTCACTGCCGATACCGTAGCCATGAGCACCCCCCATGAGATCGAGTATACGCTGACCTTTGCGCTGAACTGAACCTCTCCGGCATCGCCGTGCGATGCCACCTCTCTTAATAGGAGAGGCAAGAGAGCAACTGCGCAAACTTGGCTCCCCTACGAGGGGAGCTGTCGCCGAAGGCGACTGAGAGGTTATTCCCTATGAAGATCACCCGACAACAATTCCTGCGCGTTCTGCCTGCTACAGTACTGGCCCTGTCGGGTTGCGCCGCCTCCGAGACAGCGCCCGCCAGCACAGAAGAACTGGTCTTTGACCATGCCTGCCCGCTGGATTACGCCACACAGTTTACTGCCGACTGCTATGAGGGCGGCTATACCATGCTGACCCTGACCGAATCGGGGGAGCAGTTCCTTGTGACCCCGGAGGATGCCGCTGAAGTGGAAGGCCTGCCCGAGAGCGTGACGGTGCTGCGTCAGCCCATCCGGAACATCTACCTTGTTTCCACCTCGGTGATGGACCTGTTCCTCGCGCTGGATGGGCTGGACAGTGTGACCCTTTCCGGTACCCAGGCGGAGGGCTGGTATCTGGATGAGGCCAGAGCCGCCATGGAGGACGGGCGCATTGCCTATGCGGGCAAGTACAGCGCCCCGGACTACGAAAAGATCCTTGCGGCCAACTGCGGCCTTGCCATTGAGAACACCATGATCTACCACACCCCGGAGGTCAAGGAGCAGCTGGAACGGTTCGGCATCCCGGTGCTGGTGGAGCGCTCCAGCTATGAGAGCGGCCCGCTGGCCCGGCTGGAATGGCTCAAGTTCTGGGGCATCCTGCTGGGAAAAGAGGAGCTGGCGGAACAGGAATTCGCCCGGCAGGTGGAGCGCCTTGCACCGCTGGCCGGGCAGGCTCCCACCGGCAAGCGCTGTGCCTTTTTCTCCATCACAGCCAACAACCTTGCCAATGTGCGCAAGGGCGGCGACTATGTGGCCCAGATGATCGAGATGGCGGGCGGTGATTATGTTTTTGCGGACCTGACCGACAACGGCAACAACCTTTCCACCATGAACCTGCCGCTGGAGGATTTTTACGCCGGTGCAAAGGATGCGGATGTGCTCCTTTACAACAGCACCATTGAGGGCGTGGTGCATACCACCGAGGAACTGGTGGCAAAATGCCCCCTGCTGGCCGAGTTCAAGGCCGTGCAGAGCGGCAGTGTCTGGTGCACCACCCAGAGCTTTTTCCAGCAGAGTACGGCGCTGGTCGATTTTGTGCTCGACCTGCACCGTGTCTTTACGGAGAACGACCCCGCCGACCTGCAATTTCTGAGGAAAGTAGAGTAACCTATGACCAGCAAAAAGCGCCTGATCCTTTCTTACGGCATCCTTGCCCTGCTGCTGGCGGTGCTGTTTGCCGCCAACCTGTTCTGGGGCAGTGTGTCCCTGACACCGGGGGCAGTGCTGGCGGCCCTGACCGGCCGCGGGCAGGACGCTTTGAGCGTGGGCATCATCACCCAGCTGCGCCTGCCCCGGGCCGTGATGGTGGTGCTGCTGGGGGCGGCGCTCTCGGCGGCGGGCTACCTGCTGCAGACCTTTTTTGCCAACCCCATTGCAGGCCCCTTTGTCATGGGCATTTCCAGCGGGGCCAAGCTGGCCGTGGCACTGGTCATGGTGGCTTTTCTGAACCATGGCCTGCTCACCAGCTCCCTTACCCTGATCACAGCCGCCTTTGCGGGGGCCATGGCCTCCATGGCCTTTGTGCTGGCGGTCTCCCGGCGGGTGCAGCGGATGAGCATCCTTGTTATCTGCGGCGTGATGATCGGCTACATCTGCTCGGCCGTCACGGAGTTTGTGGTGGCCTTTGCCCAGGACAGCAACATCGTCAACCTCCACAACTGGTCTCAGGGCAGCTTTTCCGGCATGACCTGGGGCAATGTGCGGGCGGCGGCGCTGGTGGTGCTGCCCGCTCTGGCGGCAGCGTTCTGCCTTTCCAAGCCCATGGCCGCCTACCAGATGGGGGAGGCCTACGCCCGGAGCGTGGGCATCAATGTCAAAGCCTTTTCCCGGCTGCTGGTGCTGCTTTCCAGCCTGCTGGCCGCCTGTGTCACGGCCTTTGCGGGGCCCATCTCCTTTGTGGGCATCGCGGTGCCCCATCTGGTCAAGCAGCTGTTCGGCAGCGCAAGGCCGCTGGTGGTGCTGCCCGGGTGCTGCCTGGGCGGGGCGGCCTTCTGCCTGCTGTGTGACCTCATCGCCCGCAGCATGTTTGCCCCCACCGAGCTTTCGATCAGCGCCGTAACGGCAGTGTTTGGTGCACCGGTGGTCATCTGGCTGCTGGTGCGCCGGGGTCAGGAGGGTGTGCGATGAAATACCGCTGTGAAACGAAAGAACTGGCCATCGGCTATGGCAGCGCGCCCCTTGCTTCCGGCATCACGCTGGGGGCGGTGCCGGGGCAGATCCTGGCCCTCATCGGGCCAAACGGCGCGGGAAAATCCACCCTGCTCAAAACGCTGGCGGGCCAGCTGGCCCCACTGGGCGGGGCTGTCCTGCTGGATGGCCGCAGCCTGACCGATTACACCGGCCCGGCCCGGGCCCGGAAGCTGGCCCTGATGCTGCCCCATACCCGCCGCACCGAGCTGACTTCCTGCTTTGAGTTTGCCGCCGCCGGGCGCATCCCCTATACCGGGCGGCTGGGCATCCTGTCCGATGCAGACCGGCAGGCCGTGCGGGACGCGCTGGAACTGGTGGGGGCTTCCCCTCTGGCGGGCCGGGATTTCAACTGCATCAGCGACGGCCAGCGCCAGCGCGTTCTGCTGGCCCGCGCCATCTGCCAGCAGCCCGGAGTTCTGCTGCTGGACGAGCCGACTTCTTTTCTGGATGTCAAGGGAAAGATCGAGCTGCTGACCATCCTGCAGAAGCTGGCCCATGAGCAGGGGCTGGCCGTGATCGTCAGCCTGCACGAGCTGGACATGGCGCAGAAGATCGCGGATGCGGTGGTCTGCGTATTCCCGCACAGCGTTTCGGGGGTGCTGACCCCAAAGGAGGCCTTTGCCCCGGAGAACATCCGGGCGCTGTACAGCCTGACCAAGGAGCAGTACGAGGCCGTGTTCGGCCCGGAAAAGCCTGCCGGGTCAAAGTTTGAACATTACGTTCGCAGTGGGCAGAAGCTGCTCCGCTGCGGGTACACCACCGGCACCTGCGCGGCGCTGGGTGCGGCGGGGGCCGCGCGGCTCCTGCTCACCGGCCATGCCCCGGAGAGCGTTGCCCTGCGCACGCCGAAGGGCATCGTGGTGGAGGTGGCCCCGCTGTATTGCCGCCCCGCCGGAGCCGGAGCCGAATGCGCCATTGAGAAGGACGGCGGGGATGATGTGGATGTGACCACCGGCCTGCCCGTGATCGCCGCCGTAGAATTGCTGCCCGATACCACCGAGATCCGCATCTCCGGCGGCAAGGGCGTGGGCCGGGTGACCAAGGCCGGGCTGGACCAGCCGGTGGGGGAAGCCGCCATCAACCATGTGCCCCGGCAGATGATCGCTGAGGCCCTGCAAAGGGAAGCCGAGAGCGCCTGCTACACCGGCGGCTTTGCCGTGACCATCTCCATCGAGGGCGGGGAAGAGGTGGCAAAGCGCACCTTCAACCCCCACATCGGGGTCGAGGGCGGGCTTTCGGTGCTGGGAACCAGCGGCATTGTGGAGCCTATGAGCCAGCAGGCAATTCTGGACACCATCCAGCTGGAAATGAATCAGGCCGCTCTCCGGGCGGGCAGCCCCCGGCGGCTCATCCTGGCCCCCGGCAATTACGGGCTGGACTATCTGCACGAAAGATACCCGGAGTTTCACGCTGTTCCGGTGGTAAAGACCTCGAACTTTATCGGTGATACGCTGGATATGGCTGCTGCGGCCCGCTTTGAAGAGGTGCTTCTGGTGGGCCATGTGGGCAAGCTGGTCAAGGTGGCGGGCGGCATTATGAACACCCATTCCCACACTGCCGACTGCCGCACCGAGCTGTTCTGCACCCATGCGGCGCTCTGCGGCGCTTCCCGGGAAGTCTGCGCCGCCCTGATGAACGCTGCCACCACCGATGCCTGTCTGGAACTCCTGGACAGCGCCGGCCTGCGGGTTCCGGTGCTGGAAAGCCTGCTGAGGGCGGTCCAGCTCCACCTTGACCGGCGGGCCTGCGGGGCGTTCCGGGTGGGGGCGGTGCTGTTTTCCAACCAGCACGGCCCGCTGGGAGCCACCGACACTGCCGCACAACTGCTGAACGAATGGAAGGAGCATTGAGATGGTACATTTTGTAGGCGCAGGCCCCGGCGCACCTGACCTCATCACCCGGCGGGGCGCGGCCCTGCTGCAGGAAGCCGACTGCATCATTTATGCGGGCAGTCTGGTCAACCCGGCTCTGCTGGGGCTGGCGAAGCCGGAGTGCGCCGTTTACAACAGCGCCGAGATGACGCTGGAACAGGTGCTGGACGTGATGCGCCGGGTGGAAGCCGCAGGCGGGACCACCGTGCGGCTCCATACCGGCGACCCCTGCCTGTATGGGGCCATCCGGGAGCAGATGGACGCACTGGATGCGGACGGCATCCCCTACGATGATACCCCCGGCGTGTCCAGCTTTTGCGGGGCGGCGGCGGCGCTGAACGCCGAGTACACCCTGCCCACCATCAGCCAGACCGTGATCATCACCCGGATGGAGGGGCGCACCCCGGTGCCGGAAAAGGAGAAGCTGGCCAGCCTTGCCGCCCATGGGGCAACCATGGTGATCTTTCTCTCCATCGGCCTCATCGACAAGGTGCAGCAGGCCCTGCTGGCAGGCGGAGCCTACACGCCGGAGACCCCTGCCGCCGTGGTCTACAAGGCCAGCTGGCCGGAGCAGAAGGTGGTGCGCTGCACCGTGGGCACGCTGGCCGGGAGCACCCGCGCCAACGGCATCACCAAGACGGCGCTCATCGTGGTGGGGGAATTTCTGGGCACCCGGTATGAGCGGAGCAAGCTCTACGACCCAACCTTTACGACGGAGTTCCGCAAGGGGGCAGACCAGTGACCCGCGCCTATCTCGCCTTTACGGAAAAAGGGCTGGCGCTGGCCCAAAAGCTGGCCAGTGCCCTGCCCGGCACTGTGGCCCGCTGCGGCCATGGCGGGCCTAGCCTTGCCGATTGGGCTGCGGAGCAGTTCGCCCATGCGGATGCCCTGATCTTTGTGGGGGCTGTGGGCATTGCGGTGCGGGCCATTGCGCCCCACTGCCGGAACAAGGCGGTGGACCCTGCCGTGGTGGTGCTGGACGAGTGCGGCCATTTTGCGGTGCCGATCCTTTCGGGCCATCTGGGCGGGGCCAACGATCTGGCCCGGGCGCTGGCGGCGGTCTGCGGTGCGGTGCCGGTCATTACCACGGCCACCGATGCCAACGGTGTGTTTGCCGTGGATGCGTGGGCCAGGCACCAGAACTGCGCCGTGCTGGAGCCGGAGCGCATCAAGCGTGTCAGCAGCAGGCTGCTGGCGGGCGGGCCGGTGCGGTACCGGTCGGAATTCCCCATTGCCGGGCAGGCCCCTGCCGGGGTGGTCCCGGCGGGGGAGGCAGAGCGCGCTGACTTTGCCCTGACCCTTTTCCCGGCGGGCGATGCGCTGCACCTGATCCCGAAGATCGGTGTGCTGGGCATCGGGTGCAGGCGGGGGACAAGCGCCGCACAGCTGGAAGCGGCCTTTGCACAGTTCTGCGCGGCCCACGGCCTTGCAGCAGTGTGCATCACGGCGGCAGCCAGCATCGACCTGAAAGCCCATGAGCCGGGCCTGCTGGAATTTTGCAGAATCCACGGCTGGCCGGTGCAGTTCTATTCTGCCGCACAACTGCAGAACGCCCCCGGGCAGTTCACACCTTCGGCCTTTGTCCGGAGCGTGACCGGTGTGGACAATGTCTGCGAGCGGGCGGCGGTGCTGGCGGCAGGCGGCACGATCATTCTTCCCAAACAGGCGGGCAACGGCGTGACCTTTGCGCTGGCGCTTCGTCCCTTTGCCCCGGATTGGAGGTGGCAGGATGCCTAATGTTGTTTTTGTTGTCGGGCTTGGGCCCGGGGATCCCCGGTTTCTGACCGCACAGGCGCAGAGCGCCTTAACGCAAGCCGAGGTGCTGTGCGGCTATACGGTCTATCTGGATCTGGTGCGCCCCTACTTCCCGGACAAGCTCTATTATTCCACCGGCATGACCAAGGAAATCGACCGCTGCCGCTGGGCGCTGGAAACGGCCCGGAGCGGCAGGGCGGTGGCGCTGGTCTGCTCGGGAGATGCTGGGGTCTACGGCATGGCAAGCCCTCTGCTGGAGCTGGCTGAGCACTTCCCGGATGTGACGGTGGAGGTGGTGCCCGGCCTGACCGCTGCCCTGAGCGGCGGTGCAGTGCTGGGTGCCCCGCTGGCCCACGATTTCTGTGTGCTCTCCCTCTCTGACCGGCTCACGCCGTGGGAGGTCATTGAGCGGCGGCTGGCGGCAGCAGCCATGGGGGATTTCTGCATCGCGCTGTACAACCCCTCCTCCAAGGGGCGGCCGGACTATCTGGCGCGGGCGGTGCGCATCCTGCTGGCAAACGGCAAAGCACCCGGAACAGTCTGCGGCATCGTGCGGAACATTGGCCGGGAGGGGCAGGAAAGCCGCGTTCTGACGCTGGCTGCGCTGGAAACTACCCCGGTGGATATGTTCACCACCGTGTTTGTCGGCAACGCCCAGACCCGCCAGCTGAGCGGGCGGATGGTCACGCCGCGGGGGTACCGCGCATGAGGGCCGTGGTATTCAGCGGCACCACCGAGGGCCGTGTGTTTTCAAAGCAGCTGGCCGCACTGGGAGCCGAGGTACTGGTCAGCGTGGCCACCCCGCTGGGGGCTGAGGAACAGGGCGAAAGGTCCGGCATCACCGTCCACTGCGGGCGGCTGACCCCGGAGGAGATGACCGCCCTGCTGCAGGGGGCTGACCTCTGCGTGGATGCGACCCATCCCTATGCGGTGGAGGCCACCCGGAACATCCGGGCAGCCTGCAAAACAGCAGGCACGGAGTACCGCCGCCTGCTCCGGCCCGAAAGCCCGCTGCCCGCCGGGAGCATGGTGTTTGCCTCTGCGGCCCATGCGGCGGGATTTCTGGCCCGGACGCAGGGAAATGTCCTGCTTGCCACCGGGGCCAAGGAGCTTTCTGCCTTTGCTGTGCTGGAACCGGCACGGCTTTTTCCCCGTGTCCTGCCCACCCGGGAGGGCATTGCCGCCTGCGAGGGGGCAGATATCCCCCATAAGAACATCATCGCCATGCAGGGGCCGTTCTCCTATGCGCTGAACCGGGCACTGATGGAGCAGTTTGCCATCCGCTTCCTCGTTACCAAAGATGGCGGCGCGGCGGGCGGCTTTGAAGAAAAAGCCCGGGCAGCGCAGGACACCGGGGCACAGCTCATGGTCATCCGCCGCCCGGCCGAGCAGGGCGAAACGGCGGAACAGATCCTGACACATTGTAAGGAGATGCTGCAATGATCACACTCATCGGGATGGGGTCGGGCACGCCGGAAAGCCTGACCGCGCAGGGCCTTGCCGCCCTGCAGAACGCCGGACTGATCCTGGGGGCAAAGCGCCTGCTGGAACAGCTGCCGCAGGGCTGCACGGATCACCGGAAGGCTCTGTATCAGCCTGAGGATGTCCTTGCCGCGCTGGCGGCTGACCCGGAGGTGGATGCTGCCCTTGTGTACAGCGGCGACACCGGGTTTTACTCCGGTGCGGCCCAGCTGCTGCCGATGCTGCGGGCCTTTGGCATCTCCTGCCGGGTGCTGCCGGGGCTTTCCAGCGTTCAGCTGCTGGCCGCTGCGGTGGGCCGCTCCTGGCAGGAGTGGAAGCTGGTCTCGGCCCACGGCTGTGCCTGCGACCCGGTGGCCGAATGCCTGACGGCTGGGGGAAAGCCCGTGTTTTTCCTGACCGGCGGGGCCGAAACGCCTGCCTCCCTCTGCGGCCGATTGGCTGCTGCCGGGCTGGGCGATGCCCATGTGCTGGTGGGCGAAGAGCTGGGCCGGGCAGAGGAGAAGATCCTGTTCGGCACGGCGCAGGAGTTTGCGCAAAAGCAGTTTGCAAGCCTGAGCGTTCTGCTTGTGGAGCATCTTCCTCAGCCGCCCCGGCGGGTGCCCGGCTTCCCGGATGAAGCCTTCCACAGGGGAGAGGTGCCCATGACCAAGCAGGAGGTGCGGGCGGCGGCGCTGGCCAAGCTGGCCGTGCAGCCTGCCGATACCCTGTGGGATGTGGGCGCGGGCACCGGCAGCGTGAGCGTGGAGCTGGCACTGGCCGCACCCCGGGGGCATGTGTATGCCGTGGAGTGTGACCCGGAGGCCTGCGGGCTCATCCGGCAGAACCGGGAAACGTTCCACACCTGCAACCTGACACTGGTGGAGGGCCGCGCCCCCGCTGCGCTGGCTGACCTGCCTGCCCCGGATGCCGTGTTCATCGGCGGGACCAAGGGGGGCATGGAGGCTGTGGTGGACACGGTGCTTGCCCGGAATCCGAACGCCCGCATCTGCATCTCTGCCATTGCGCTGGAAACGCTGAGCGCCGCCGTGGCCGCACTGACTGCCCACGGCCTTGCTGCGGAGGTGACGCAGATCGCGGTCAGCCGCACCCGGCCTGCGGGCAGACTCCACCTGCTGATGGCCAATAACCCCATCTTCCTTATCACAGGAGAACGCAAATGATCCAATTTCTTGTGGCCGCGCCCTGTTCCGGCAGCGGCAAAACCACACTGACCTGCGCCCTGCTGGCGGCGCTCAAGCGGCAGGGGCAGGCCCCCTGCTCCTTCAAGAGCGGGCCGGACTATATCGACCCCATGTTTCACCGGGCCGTGCTGGGGGTGGAAAGCCATAACCTCGACCTGTTTTTCTCCGCACCGGAGACCGTGCGCGCGCTCTATGCGCAGGCCGCAGCCGGGCACGGGGCAGCCGTGTGCGAGGGTGCCATGGGCTTTTACGATGGACTGGGCGGCGTGAGTGATACCGCCAGTGCCTGGCATCTGGCCGATACGCTGGGCCTGCCGGTGCTGCTGGTGGTCCAGCCCAGAGGGGCCAGCCTGACGCTGGCGGCCCAGATCAACGGACTGAAACAGTTCCGCACCCCCAGCCATCTGGCGGGCATCCTGCTCAATGACTGCGCCCCCCATTTATATGCTCTGCTGGCTCCCATGCTGGAACGGGAGACCGGCCTGCCGGTGCTGGGCTATCTGCCCCACCTGCCGGATGCCGCCCTTGAGAGCCGCCACTTAGGCCTGAAAACTGCCGGGGAGATCGCGGACCTGCAGCAGAAGATCAGCCGGATGGCCGATGCGCTGGTGGTGGATTGGGAAAAGCTTTTTGCTCTGACCGAAGGCGCAGCGCCTTTGGTGCACACCGATCGGCTCCCCCCTGCGGGAGAGCTGCTGCCCCAGGGAGCAGCGGAACAGCGCCCCCGTGTTCCCATTGCCGTTGCAAGGGATGCGGCGTTTTGCTTCACCTACGCCGAAACGCTGGAAGCACTGGAGCGGGCGGGGGCGGAGCTCTGCTGGTTCAGCCCCCTGCAGGACTCCGCCCTGCCGGAGCAGATCGGCGGGCTCTATCTGCCCGGCGGCTACCCGGAGCTGTATGCCGGGCAGTTGAGCGCGAACCGCTCCATGCTGGCCTCTGTGCGCCGGGCTGTGGAGCGCGGCCTGCCCACGGTGGCCGAGTGCGGGGGCTTTCTCTATCTGGGCCAGAGCCTGGAGGATGCCAACGGGGAACGCTGGCCCATGGCAGGCGTTCTGCCGGGGCAGGGCTTCCGGGTGGGGCGGCTGGTGCGGTTTGGATACGCGGCATTGACTGCCCGCGCCGACAGTATGCTGTTCCGCGCCGGGGAGCGTCTGCCCGTGCACGAGTTCCACCACTGGGATTCCACGGACAACGGCACCGGATTTACCGCCGCAAAGCCCAACGGGAAACAATGGGACTGCGGCTTTGCAAATGAGCATTTCTATGCGGGCTTCCCGCATTTGTATTGGGCGGGCACGGCCCTGCCCCGGCGGTTCGTGGATGCCGCCGCACGCTATCATCAAGAGGAACAGGACCAATGACAGAGCTTGAACTGAAACAGCTTCTTTCCAAGATCACCCGGCCGGACGAGACCGCCCGCACCGCCGCCCACGCCCACTGGGCCAGCCTGGCCAAGCCGCTGGGCGGGCTGGGCAGGCTGGAGACCATGCTGGAGGATGCCGCCGCCCTGACCGGTACGGCAGAGCTGGCGTTTTCCCGCCGGGCCGTGCTGGTGCTCTGCGCCGACAACGGCGTGGTGGCGCAGGGCGTGAGCCAGACGGACCAGAGCGTGACCCGGGCCGTGGCCGAGAACCTTGCCGCCCGGCGCACCAGTGTCTGCCAGATGGCAAAAACGGCCCGCTGCGAAGTGGTGCCTGTGGACCTTGGCATGGCCGGGGAGCCGGTGCCCGGGGTGCAGAACTGCCGCATTGCCGCCGGGACGGCGGATTTCACCACCGGCCCTGCCATGACCCGCCAGCAGGCGGTGGATGCCATTGCGGCGGGCATCGGGCTTGTCCGGGCGCAGAAGGCGGCGGGGGTGCAGCTGCTGGCCACGGGCGAGATGGGCATTGGCAACACCACCACCTCCAGCGCCGTGGCTGCTGTTCTGCTGGGTCAGCCCGTGGAGCGGATGACAGGCCGGGGCGCGGGCCTTTCCGACGCAGGGCTTGCCCGCAAGCTGGATGCCATCCGGCGGGGCATTGCGCGGAATCGGCCCGATGCCGCCGACCCTCTGGACGTGCTCTCCAAGCTGGGCGGGTTCGACATCGCCGGGCTGTGCGGCGTCTTTCTGGGCGGTGCGCTGGAAGGCCTGCCCGTGCTGATGGATGGCTTCATCAGCGGGGTGGCGGCGCTGTGCGCGGTGCGGCTCTGCCCCGCTGCGGAAAAGGCCGTGTTTGCCAGCCACTGCTCCACCGAACCGGCAGCAAGGCTGGTGCTGGAAGTGCTGGGCAAAGCGCCCCTGCTCACCGCCGGGCTCCATCTCGGCGAGGGCACCGGAGCGGTGGCAAGCATCCCGCTGTGGGATATGGCGCTGGCCGTTTACCGCGATTGCTATTCCTTCACGGAGGGCGGCATCACGCCGTACACCCCCCAATGCTGACGCTGGTATTGGGCGGTGCCGCCAGCGGCAAGAGCGGGTATGCCGAGAGCCTGGTGCTGAAAACAGCGCTCCCGCGCTATTATATCGCCACCATGCAGGTGTGGGATGCCGAGTGTGCCGCCCGGGTGGAAAAGCACCGGAGGATGCGGGCGGCAAAGCAGTTTGAGACCGTGGAGTGTCCCCTGCATCTGGAGAACATCCGTCTGCCTGCCCGGGGAACTGCGCTGTTGGAGGATCTGGGCAACCTGACCGCCAACGAGCTCTACGACCCCGCCGGGGCGGGAGAAAATGCCGCTTCGGCCATTTTGGAAGGACTGGACCAATTGGCCGGACAATGCGCGCACCTCATCGTGGTCTCCAACGAGGTGTTCAGCGGCGGTGCCGACTATGCAGGCGACACCGGGCGCTACCTGAAAGCGCTGGCGCAGGTGAACAATGCCCTTGCCGCCCGGGCTGACCATGTGGTGCGGGTGGTGTGCGGCATCCCGGTCTATTATAAAGGAGTGGAAAAATGATTGGATTGCAGACCATTGCAGTGGCCTTTGCCATGTTTTCGGCCCTGCCGGTGCCGCAGTTCGCGTGGAACCAGAAAAACATGCGGTATGCCATGTGTGCCTTCCCGCTCATCGGGGTGGTCATTGGCGGGCTGTGGTGCCTGTGCGGCGCTCTGCCCCTGCCGATGCCCGCAAAGGCGGCGGGGTTTTGCCTGATCCCGGTCTGGGTCACGGGCGGCATCCACCTGGATGGCTATGCCGACACCTGCGATGCCCTTTCCAGCTATGGCGACCGGGAAAAGAAGCTGGAGATCCTCAAAGACCCCCACTGCGGTGCCTTTGCAGTGATCCGGCTGTGCAGTTATTTTGCGGCCTACCTAGCCCTTTGCGCCTGCGTGGACTTCACGCCCCGGGTGGGCCTGTGCTGGACACTGGCCCTTGTGCTGGAACGGGCCCTCTCGGGCCTGGCCGTGGCATCGTTCCCGATGGCAAAGAACACCGGCCTTGCCCACACCTTTGCCACGGCGGCGGATCAAACTACTGTCCGCCGGGTGCTGATGGTGCTGGCCGCTCTGCTCAGCGCCGCCCTGCTGGCACTGGGCGGCTGGGCGCTGGTGCTGGCGGCGTTGCTTGTGTTTGCACGCTATCATGTTGTTTCGGACAAGCAGTTTGGCGGCATCACCGGCGATCTGGCCGGGTGGTTTTTGCAGAAAGCCGAGCTGTGGATGCTGGCGGCGCTGTGTGCCTGCCAGTGGGGAGGACTGTTATGATCTTTATCACCGGGCCGCTGTACAGCGGCAAGCGCACCTTTGCGCAGCGCCTGCCCGGCACCCGCATTGCGGAGGTGCAGGCCCTGGCCGCAGAGGCCGAGGATCTGGAAAAGCTTGCGGAGGAGCTCTCCGCTTATGATATCGTGATGGCCACCGAGGTGGGCGGCGGCGTGGTGCCCATGGACGCAGGGGAGCGGGCCGCCCGGGAAGCCGCCGGGCGGCTGGCCTGCCTGCTGGCGGCCCGGGCCGGGTGCGTGGTGCAGATGTTCTGCGGCATCCCCACAGTATTGAAAGGAGAACTGCCCCCATGCTGATCTATCTTCTGCGCCACGGCCTGACGGCCTACAACGCCGAAAAGCGCTATCAGGGCCAGCGGGATATCCCCCTGTGCCCTGCGGGCCGCGCCCAGCTGCGGCAGGCTGACCTCCGGCCGGAAACGGTCTATATCACCCCGCTCTGCCGCACCCGGCAGACCGCGGAGGTGCTCTTCCCGGGTGCAAGGCTCGTGGAGGTGAAAGACCTGCAGGAGATGTGCTTCGGCAGCTTTGAGGGCCGCAATTTCATTGAGATGGAGCACGACCCGGATTATCTGGCCTGGGTGAACGCCAACTGCGAAAGCCCCTGCCCGGACGGCGAGACCAAGGCTGTCTTTTCGGAGCGGGTGTGCAGGGCCTTTGCCGCACTGGTGGACAGGGCCCTTGCAGAGGGGGAAGAGACACTGGTCATTCTGGCCCACGGCGGCACCCAGATGGCTGCTATGGAGCGCTACGCCC
>ERZ506929.255-NODE-255-length-28185-cov-5.751760_pt1 | contig 28185 bp, 20 predicted proteins | sample MGYA00513173_ERZ506929 | MGnify/ENA metagenome assembly ERZ506929 | reverse complement strand
TACGTCAACGACATCGACATCGACGGACCGGGCGTAAGCGGCTTCGGTCTGGCTCTCGACCTCGGTGCCGTATACAAGATCAACGACGACTGGCAGGGGAGCGCCTCACTTCTCGACCTCGGCTTCATCAGCTGGAGCAACAATATGACGGCTGTGAACAAGCAGGAGAGCTTCGAGTTCGGCGGTTTCCACGACATCTCTTATAATAAGTATGACGACAACGGCAACCTCAAGGACAACTCGTTCAAGGGTCAGGGCGACAAGTATTCGGACCAGATAGCCGACTTCGCCAACCTTACTGACCAGGGCGACAAGGGCGGACGTACCACTGGCATCGGTGCCACGCTCAACCTCGGCGCAGAATACGTGTTCCCGCTCTATCGTCAGCTGAAGTTCGGTGCGCTCAGCACCACACGCTTCAACGGCAAATACACATGGACCGAGGGCCGTGTGAGTGCCAACGTGGCTCCTCTGAGCTGGCTCGACGGTGGCATGAGCTTCGCCGTTAACAGCTTCACAGCCAGCTGCGGATGGGTGATCAACGCTCACCCCAAGGGCTTCAACGTCTTCATCGGCATGGACCACATCTTGGGCAAGGTGAGCAAGGAATTCATCCCGCTCAGCTCCAACGCCAGCGTTAACGTAGGTTTCAACGTAGCGTTCTAACATAACATAGGGAGAAAAGGCTCCAACAGTTAGCCTTTTCTCCCTATTTTTTTAGTTTTGACAAAATAATATAATTGCGCTTGTTATCCAAAACCGCCACTTTAATAACCTCACACCGAACGAAGTGAATGCTCACACCGAACGAAGTGAATGCTCGTATCGGACGAAGTGAGACAACATTGAAATTGAATGACGTCACAGTACCAATTGAATGATGTCACTAAAGTAGCGGTTTTGTAAGAGAATAGGGCTTGTTTGACTTTTTTAGACGTCCCGCCGTAGCCACGCACCCACGAACGACCAGCAGATTGAGTATGAGCTGCGGGTTCCGCGGAGCGGGACCTATATAATGAAACCCACAGCTGCGCTGCTTCGCAGCTTGCAGTGGGTTTCAGATGGATGCGTGTCCCCTCGGGACACGGCGCTGATTGGTGTGTAATACGTAATTCTAAATTCCTACTTCTTATACTTAATCTTCACCAGCACGGGATAGTGGTCGCTGGGGGTGCGGAGCGTGCTCTTTCGGAACGATGTCTCGCCGGGAGCCTGCGTGCTTTTCAGCTCGGGCTGCTCGGCAGCCGTCTCGGTCCAATACATGTTGGTGAGGAGTCCGTAGCGGTCAACCTCGAAGTTGGGTGAGAGGAATACGTGGTCGATGCGGGATGTGGTGGTGTATTCGGGATGGAAATCGTTGAACGAACCGTTCTCGCAGAAGCGGTGGCGAGCCTTCAGATATGAATCCTCAAGGATGCCCGACGACGTGAAGATGCCGTAAATCTCGTCCGTCTGGTCCACGTTGAAGTCGCCCGTCAGCACCGAAGGTGCACCCTTGGCTATCTCCTTAATCTTCTTCACCACCAGCTTGGCAGCCTCGCGGCGAGCCACAATGCCGACGTGGTCCATGTGGAGATTGAAGTAATAGAAGCGGAAGCCCGTCTCCTTCTGGCGGAACTCGCCCCATGAGCAGATGCGCACGCAGGCAGCGTCCCATCCGAGCACCGGCTTGTCAGGAGTCTCGTTAAGCCAGAAGTTGCCCTTTTGGAGCAGTTCCATGCGGTCCTTCTTATAGAAGATGGCAGAATACTCGCCGTCCTCCTTGCCGTCGTCGCGTCCCACGCCCACATAGCCGTAGCCGTCAAGACCCTTCAGCAGATCGTGTAGCTGGCCCACAAGCACCTCCTGCGTACCGAAGATGTCGGGATCCTCAAAGTTGAGCTGGTCACAGATAACCTGGCAGCGCTTAGCCCACACATTACCCTTGCTGTCGTCAGAAGAGTTATGGTTGCGGATGTTGTACGTACCTACGAATAAGTTTTGTGCGCTGAGCGCCATGCAGAAGCACAAGGCGAGCGCAAAGGTAAAGTAGCGTTTCATAGTTAATTGGTTTTTATATTGTTCTTTCATACAAAGTTATGCAAAAATTTTGGCACATAGACGTATTATGTGTAAATTTGCATAATTTGAAACAAAATACTTACCAAATAAACTTATTATTTTATTATATGGAAATCATAGACTTCAGCAAGCGTAATTCTATCATCAACAAGTATATGGCAGAAATGCGCGACAAGAACTATCAGAACAACCGTCTCCTCTTCCGCAACAATATCATGCGCGTGGGCGAACTTATAGCTTACGAGCTCAGCAAGACCCTCGACTATGAGGAGCGCGACGTGCAGACTCCGCTGGGCACGGCAAAGGTGAACGTGCCCACTGACAAGGTGGTGCTCGGAACCATCTTCCGCGCAGGTCTGCCCTTCCACCAGGGTTTCCTCAACATCTTCGACCACGCCGGCAACGCTTTCGTTTCGGCATACCGCGAGTATGAGGACGCCGCTCACACAAAGGTGGGCATCCACGTGGAATATCTTGCCACTCCCGACCTCGACAACGCCACTCTCCTCATCGTCGACCCGATGCTTGCCACCGGCGGATCAATGGAAATGGGCTATAAGGCGCTCCTCACCAAGGGCACCCCGAAGCGCGTTCACGTGGTCTGCGTGATAGCTTCGCCCGAAGGCATCGAGCACGTACGCCGCACATTCCCTGAGGACACCACCATCTGGTGCGCTGCCGTTGACCCGGGTCTGAACGAGCATAAGTATATCGTGCCTGGATTCGGTGACGCCGGCGACCTTTGCTACGGAGGAAAGATTTAAGAGATAAAAGTCAACCATTCCGCTGTCATTTTGTGCAATAATTCAAAAATCGTTGTTCACATTGTTGTATATCTCAATAATAATGGCTAATTTTGCTGACAAATTGTAAAGGATAAACATAAAAACAAAAAGGAATGGATAAGATAGACAATCTTGACAAGAAAATCCTCAGCATCCTCTCCAAGAACGCACGCATTCCGTTCAAGGACGTAGCGGCTGAGTGCGGAGTATCGCGCGCTGCTATTCACCAGCGTGTGCAACACCTCATCCAGGGCGGCGTAATCACTGGTAGCGGTTTCGACGTCAATCCGAAAAGCATCGGATACACTACATGCACCTACGTAGGTCTCAACCTCGAGCGTGCCAGCATGTACAAGAACGTGGTGGAACGTCTGATGGACATCCCCGAAATCGTGGAGTGCCACTTCACCACAGGCCCCTACACTATGCTTATCAAGCTCTATGCCCGTGACAACGAACAGCTCATGGACCTCCTCAACAGCAAGATGCAGATGATTCCGGGAGTGGTTTCTACCGAGACTCTCATCTCGCTCGACCAAAGCATCAAACGCGAAATTCCAGTACATCTGGAAGATATGCTGGACGAGGACTAATGAGGCGTAAACAACAAGACATCCAAAAGACGCGCCCTGTAAGGGCAAAAGTAAAGGCGTGACACACAGACGTGCCGCTCACTTTTGCGCTTACAGGGCGCTTTGGCATTTATATACACACATATTATAATATGAAGACATTCTCCTTAGAACAGCATCTGAAAGCCGTTTACGGTCAGGCACCGAAAGAATCGAAGCGCCCCGTAATCGGCATTACCACCAATCATAGCGGCATTGACGTCACCGTACGCGAACTCTACCATAACCAGATAGTCAAGGCGGGCGGCACTCCACTACTCATTCCGCCCATAGACGACGCGGATGTCATACAGTCAACACTGGAACGTGTGGACGCAATAATACTGACGGGCGGCGCGGACGTCAACCCGCTGTGGGCTGGTGAACAGCCTTCCACCAAGCTGCATCACATCAACGCCGTGCGCGACCTGCCCGAACTGATGATAACTCGTCTGGCATTCAACCGTCAGATACCCATTCTCGGCATCTGTCGCGGCGTGCAAGTGCTTGCAATGGCGCTCGAAGGACGCGTCCATCAGGACATCTCGCACATCGCCACAAACTTCCAGCACTCGCAGGACGCTGACCAGTCGGAACCTACGCACAGCGTGGATATAGACAAGGACTCTGTGCTGCACGACATCTACGGGACGGAGAGCCTCTTCGTCAACTCGTTCCATCATCAGGCGGTGGCTGCTGCAGGGCCTCATTTGCGCGTGGTGGCAACGTCGCCGGACGGCATCATCGAGGCTGTGGAGAGCAGCGAACACAAGGCTGTAATGGGCGTTCAGTGGCATCCTGAGTGGCTCGGCGACGACGGACAGCCGCTCTTCAAGTGGCTTACTAAGGAGGCAAGCCTCTACCGTGAGGCACGACGCTTCCAGGAACGCCACCTCACACTCGACTCGCATTGCGACACGCCGATGTTCTTCCCCGAAGGAATAGCTTTCGAGCAGCGCGACCCACGCATCCTCTACGACCTCCACAAGATGACGGAAGGCGGAACGGACGCCGTGACAATGGTGGCATATCTGCCGCAACCGAAGCCGGGAGAGACGTTCGCAGAGATAGCTCCGTTCCCCGTAAGCGGACCGAAAGCGTATGCTGACCTTATCTTTGACAAGATAGACGAAACGGTGTTGAGAGAGAAAAGGCTGATAGCTCTGGCACGAACGGAGGAAGATCTTTGGAAGAACAAGCGTGCCGGGAAGAAGTCGCTCATGATTGGCATAGAGAACGGACTTGCCATTGAGGACAACATACGCAACGTGGAGCATTTCGCTCGACGCGGCATTGTATATATAACATTGTGTCACAATGGTGACAACCAAATATGCGACTCCGCCAAACGTTCCGCCAATACTCACGGCGGCGTGTCTGAATTCGGAGCGAAGGTCATTGGCGAGATGAACCGCTTGGGACTGATGGTGGACCTTAGTCATGCAGGGGAGAAGTCGTTCTATGATGCGCTGGAAATATCAAAGACGCCAATCGTATGCTCTCACTCCAACGCCAAGGCGCTGTGCGACGTACCACGCAACCTTACGGACGACCAGATGAGGGCAATGGCTAAGAAGGGTGGCGTATGTCAGATAACGCTCTACGCCGGATTCCTCCAAGCAGAAGACAAGGCTTCCATCCTCGATGCCATGCGCCACCTGGAGCATGCCATCAGCATAATGGGCATAGAGCACGTCGGTCTGGGTACGGACTTCGACGGCGACGGTGGCGTACCGGGACTTGCCGACGCCTCCGAACTAATCAATTTCACAAAGGAACTGCTGCGCCGCCGATTCACGGAAGAAGAAATGGCAATGATATGGGGCGGCAACTGGCTGCGCGTGATGAGAGAATGCGCAACGCGCAATTAGAAGTTTTTGACATGAAGACATGATTTTTTGACAAGAAGACATGAAGACATGTTTTTTTGAGTAACTGTGAGGATGTGCAAAACTAATAAGATGAGAAGAAAAGGCAAACAGTAGGAGTTGCGGGCATCAGCTTTCCGCTTGGCGCAGCTCCTACAGTTTGCCTTTTTCTTATTTCTTTACGATCTTCTTGCCGTTCACTACGTAGATGCCCTTCGGGAGCTGTGCAAGTGATATGGCGTTCTTGCGTACGATACGTCCGTCCACTGTGTAGACATCGGCGGGATGCTGGGCGTCGATGGTGACGTTATGGATGTCGGTCTGGCAAGCTTCGTCGTATGCTGCTGTCGACTCACCACCTACGAATACGGCAGAAACGCTGTAGAGCGTAGCCTCAGCATTGGGGTCGTAAGTCACGGTTGTGGATGTGGCATCGGCTGGCAATGTGGCTATAAGCTCGTCGTTACGATATACGTTATATCCCTTCAGCTTGCCGTATCCGGCATAATAATAGACGTCGTCAAGGAGCATACAGAATGCGTCAGCCTCCTTTGTGGTGCAGCGGATGGCGAAGTAGTTGGCACCGTCGGGGAGTTCGGCTGTGAACGAGTTCCACTTGCCGCCTGACTGCGTGAACGTAGACACCTTCTTGAAGTCAGCGTGGTCAGCTGTCTTGTCCGAATAGAGCACCTCTATGGTCTGCGGATAGCGGATTTTCGTCATGTTGGGCTGTCCGTTGTTGGCCCAGAAGAGTATGGTCTGTGCCTCACCTGAGAGCATCGGAGAAATCTGCCAGTCGTCAGTATCGTAATAGGTTCTGCCGTCACGGCTATACATAGACATCAGGCACTTCTCGCCACTGCGGGGAGCGATGGACGAGTTCTGCGAAGTGATGCCGGGCTGGATGGCCTCAGGATTGAATACGATGTACGTATATTTCTCGCCCTCATGCGGGAACGGCATACCGTATGTTGCCCACCAGCCGCCCGTGGTGTTGCCCTTCTTGCCGGTGTATGTGGTCCAATCGCCGAACTGATTGATGGCCCAGCTGTCGTACTGCTCGAAGTCTTCTGTCACGCGCTTGTTGACAGCCTTCGGTGTGCTCCATGTCATGGTGAGCTTGTTGGCAGCAGCGTCCTTTGACGAGCTGAACGATGCGGGCATCGGCACGTTGGAATCGATGACCTTAGCCTCAGCATAAGCCGTATTGTCAGCCTTATATTCGTCAGCGTCGTACGTTACTGTTGCCTTAAGATTCATCTTCTCAGAACGGCTTGTCACCGGACTGACGATGTCTGCCTTGAATGTCTTCTCAGCAAGAGGCTGCAATGCCTCGCTTACCTTCTGCGAGAACAGCTCCTTGTTGCCTGAAGTCAGGGTGACGGTGTAACCCGAAGCTGCCTTTTCGCCGCTGTTGGTGACGGTCACGCTAACCGGAGTCTTCACGCCGCGATGGATTTCGGACGGTGCAGAGAGAACCACGGAGAGGTTGTTGGTGTAAGTATTGCGCACGCAAACGTCGTCCAACTTGAGGATGCCGTAGAGTGATGCAGTGGCCTTGAAGGTGATGATGACGTAAGGATCTGACGCCATTGCAGCAGGAATGCTGAATGATGTGCGGTGCCAATCGTCTGCCTTACCGGATACATTGTTATAATCAACGGTGCCGAGGAGCGTCTGTGTGCCGTCGGGTGTGGCAGCATAAACGTCGAGAACGATGTCCTTGTCGGCTGTTCCGCTGTGATTGAACGTCACGATGGGCTTTGCAACACCACCGAGAGCAATCTTGCCCGAGCTGATATCGGCTGTGCCTCCGTTCTTGTATGACGTGAAGGTGAGGCAGTTGTTGTCGCCGTCAGAAGATGTCTGCGTGTTCTGGAGGAATCCCAAGCCGTTCTCTTCGTCAGCGGTAAGCGACCACCAGAGCGGTGCGCCTTCCTCTGTGGTGAAGCCTGAACGGAACGGAAGCTGGTAAGCAGCGCCGGTGATGACAGCCGGTGAGAGAACCGGTGTGCTCTCGCCCTTGTCGTTCTTTGCAGAGACAGCATAGAGACGGAGCTGCTGAGCGCCCTCCGTTGTGGAGATGTTGTCGCTGTAAGCATTGTCCTTCGGCGAATGGAGGAGCTGCAGGTTGGTCACGCCACCGTTGGAGCGGGCACGATAAACATTGAACGTTACGTCGTCCGTGATGACTGCGCCACCGTTGGTGCCGCGTGCGGAAGCCTTGTCCCAAGTGAGGTTTACGGAGCTTTGCTTGTCATTAACCTTCAGTCCGGTGGGCACAGAAGGAACGTCAAGACCGACGTACTGCGAAACAATCTTAGGTGTACCGGCTCCTGCGGATGTGTACGCTGTAACGGTGTAGTTGTTGAATCCGGCTACGGGCGATGCATCCTCGCACGTTAGAGTCTGACCAGCCTTGCCAGCACCGAACTCCTTAACGGTCTGTCCATCGCGTGTTACGATGGTCTTGGTGATGGCGCCGACGGTGTTGCCAGCCACGTTCTTCTCAGGGAGACGGAACGAAACGGTGGCGCGGAGCGCTGCGCTCGGGTCTGGAGTGACGGTGAAATCCTCCACAGCAGCAGGTCCGTTGAGCACGCCGTTGTCGAGTATCTCTATATCGTCAACGAAGATCTTGCCGGTTCCTGCCTTGCTGATGGCGTGGATGCCAAGATAGAATATCTGGTCCTTTGACACGTTGAACGTTGTTTCGAGAGTCTTGGCGTTGTTGCTGTCTGTGAGCTTTGTCTCAGGAGCCACCACGTTGGTCATTCCAGCCACAGTTGCCGCATTGCCCCACTTGGCCTCAACGTACTCTGCATAGAGCGACATTGAGTTGCGTGCCTTGAAGCGGACGGTGTAAGAATGGTTGGCACGCAGCTGTACGGGAGGAGTGAAGAGCCAGTCGTCAGCTGTCTTCTTTGCGTCGGTCGACTCGTACTGTGCGCACATATTCTTCTCGTGCCATGACCAAGTGTATTTGTCGCTGTTGGCATCGAGTACGGTATAGAGGTCGAAGTCGTTCTCCGTGTCGAACGATTCGTTGTAAGGAGGCTGGATGTTGTCGCCGAAACGCACGGCTGCCGTGCGACGCTCCTCACCGCGCTTCGTACCGTTGACGGGCGTAACGCCGTAATAGTAGTTGCGCAGCTGGCGGTCTGTAAAGGTCTCAGAGAATGTCGTGGCGCTTGTTCCGCTTGCTACGGTCGTGCCGTCAGGATAGCGAACGACGTCATACTTGAGTGCTCCGAGATAGCCTCCGTTGAGCGTTCCGCTGGGTGCTCCCCATGTAACTGTAGACTTGCCCGTCGATTCGTCAATCTTGAGACGTGCGAACGACACCTGCTTGGGCTGGTCGTAGCCCACGAATACGGACGTGGAAGCCTTCTTGCTCTTGCCGGCGGCGTTGGAGAGCGTCACGGTGATGTAGTTCATTCCCTCGGGAACAGTGATGTTATACGAGGATGTCGATCCTGCCTTCATCGTTCCGTTGAGAACCTGCTGTGTGCCGGCGTAAACCACGTAGTCCACATTGCCCGTAAGTGCAGATCCGCCGTATGTCTTGGAAGGAGCCACGATGGATATCTGTCCAGTCGTGGAAGCGCCGTTAAAGCTGACTGAGATGGTAGGAGCGGCAGGTGCTGCTGCGTCCGGAGTGGCTTCTGGAACTGCCAGACCGTAGAACAGCTCATTGTGAGGGAAGTCTGCCACGAGTGTGGCAAGTCCAGTCTTGAGGTCGACGGTGTAGAGAGCGCCGTGCTTATTGGCGTCGAACGAAGCCCAATAGAATGTGTCGTCGTCCTGATCAATCTCGCCACTCTGTCCGAAACTCTTCTCTGACGAAGGCGCTACGTAGACTCCGGTGGGACCGATCTTGGTCTCTTCGCCCGTCTTGGTGTCTATCTCGTAAAGGAATCCGTCTGTGGCAACGGCATAAACGCGCTCTTCTGAACTGACACCCATAGCCACATACTTGTGTGTGGACGGCGCAATGGCTGTGCGCTCCATCTTGTCATAGTCGATAACGCCAAACTCAAAGCTGCTCATATCGTTAGTGTAGAACTGTCCATACACCTTTCCCGTCAGCTGGCTTGTGGCTGTCTCCGTGGCAAGAAGCGACATTGACGTCACCTGCTCGGGGGCGAACTCAGAGTGCCACTTGCTCTCGGTGTCGAGGCAATAGTGGGTGAGTCGGAGCGAATTGCCAATCTTCTTGTAGTTTATAAGATTATACTTACCGTTATAGAGAGAAGAACCTCCGTTAGGAAGCATGTTGCGTTCCTCTTCGGTACGCAGGTCGCGGAAGTTGGAAGCGGTGGCGGCATCGAAAGCCATGAATCCGTACTGCTGGCTTGCCGTCGGCCAAGCATCGGCAAAATACATATAGCCCCATAGGTCGCGCGATGCGGCGCGTGCCGCTGCCTTCAACGGACTGAGGAAGTTGGCCGTGGCAGTCCGTGTGGCGTTAGCGCCCGGCTGTGCCATTCCCGGCTTGCTTGCGGACGTCGCTGCCTGCGCGTTTGCTGCTGTCATCGCAACGGCGAGGGCAACAACGGAAGAATGCAGCATGTGTAGATGTTTTTTTGTCATAAATAAAAATGATAAGAATAATTATTCGATGATTTATGATCGTGTTAGCTAAACAATTAGGCATTAACGGCTTAGGTTGTATTTCAGAATGCAAACTTACACAAAAAAGACGAATTATATGGATGTTTTCTAAACTATTTTATGTAAGTTTGCAGAAGAAACTCTGAACATAACATATATATGAGATATGGGTACACTGAATGATAAATACATACGCTTTGACTGGGCTATCAAACGCCTGCTACGACAAAAGGCCAACTTCGACGTACTTGAAGGATTTCTTACCGTGTTTCTGAACGAGAAGGTGGAGATACTGGAGATTCTCGAAAGTGAAGGCAATCAGAAGGCTGAGGACGACAAGTTCAACCGCGTGGATATCAAAGCGAAGAACTCGAAGGGCGAGATTATAATCGTGGAGGTACAGAACACGAGCGAGCTTTATTATTTAGAGCGAATACTCTACGGGGTGGCAAAGGCCATCACGGAGCATATAAATCTCGGAGATACATACAAGGAGGTGAAGAAGGTCTACTCCATCAGCATTCTATATTTCGACCTCGGAAAGGGTGCTGACTATCTGTACGTCGGACAAAACAAGTTTATCGGCGTACATACACACGACCAGCTGATGGTCAGCAGTAAGGAGAAAGGAACCATCGTGAAGAAAAGTCCTTCGGAAATCTTCCCGGAGTATATCCTCGTGCGTGTAAATGAATTTAACAAGGTGGCTGTTACACCACTCGAGGAATGGGTGGCGTATCTGAAGAATGGCATCATAAAAGACGACACCACCGCACCCGGACTGCAGGAAGCAAGAAAGAAACTACTATACTACTCGATGACGGACGCAGAACGCTATGCCTATGACGAGCATATCAACGCCGTGATGATACAAAACGACGTGCTCGGTAATGCACGCGATGAAGGAATGAGACTTGGACTGGAACAAGGAATAGAACAAGGAATAAAACAAGGAATAGAACAAGGAATAGAACAAGGAAAAGCGCAAGGTGTTAACGAAGAAAGACAACGCCTCGCTAAAACGATGCTCGGAATGGGAGAGTCTGTTGACAAGATAGCCATTTACACCGGACTTTCTAAAGAAGAAATAGAGAAGCTGGGCAGATAAAAGATTGGACTAATAAGAAAAAAATTAGGGTGTATCAAGACTGAAGCTACTTCAATCATGATACACCCTAATTATATATTAACGAATATAGTTGGCAAACTAAGAAATTATCGCATTGCATAGAAAGAGGCACCGTACTGTGCCATGTTCACCTCGAAGAGACCTGCCTCATCGGGAGTAACGGTGATGTGGCGTCCGTCCTGAAGGTTGGCCTGGATGGTGCCGTCATCGTTGAAGCGGAAAATCTCCGTCTTCTTGCCGTTCTGCACCTGCGACCACGAATCCGTTTCCTGATCATAGAGGAACTTCACCACTTCTCCCTTCGGACTCTTCACCTCGTAACCGTCCTTCAATGTTGTGACAGCATAGATGAGTCCGTCCTTACCGGTGACGTTCTGAGTCTTGCCGATGTTCTGTGCCATCGGATTGCTACCCGACCAGAACTCTATGGTATTGAGCACAAGGGCGTCTGCCACGCAGCATACTGCATAGGCGGGCGAGATAATGATAAAGATAATTTCGTTGAGGAACTTCGAACCTGTGGCATGAGTATTCCATTTCGCCAGTCTGTTGAAAAGCGAGAACGAACCTACACACGAGCTGGTGAGTAACGTAGCGGCGAGAAACATCACCGACACTTTGAGATACTTGATTTTCATAATAGTCGTGGTTTAGATTGTTAGTAATAATGCAAAAGTAGCTTTTTTATTTTATTTATGCCTATATCTATCCACTTTTTTCTACTATTTCGTTACTTTATTGTCAAAATGACCACAACTTCTAATTACTAACTCCTAATTCCTAACTCTCATATCTTCTTCATGCTGTAATATCCGAACCTACATCTGAGGCAGTCCTTGCGCTCGCAATAGCGATTGTGGAGCTGTATGAGCGACTGCGTGTCGGCTGCGTTATCGGCAGAAATGCCGCACTCACGCCATATACGGATGTGAGTGTTGTCCTCGGGAGGCAGCGCTTCGAGGAATGCGGCGCACGTGCTATGAGCCGTTCGTCCTGACGATGGCGTCCGTAGGCGTGGAGCATCGACACCACGGCATTGATGATAATGACATCTATGGAGGATGACGAGAGACGCTTGGCTGACTCGGTGCTCTCCTTTCCGAAGGTGTAATGCGTGCGCCAGTAGTCGCCGGCTTCGGTCTGCAGCGCCTTGCGAACATCGTCAAGCGTGGTACAAGCCACGATGTTGCTCAGGTCGGCACGCCGCGAACAATAGAGCGTGGCGAGCTGGGAAAGGCGGATGTAAGGGAAGTTCTGCGGACGCAGACGCATGAAGCGCCACGTATGGCGGGTCATGGAGCCGAGATGAAACTTATGTGCAAGGTATTTCCATTCGCGTTGCAGACGGACGAAGTAAGGGTCGGCAAGCGCCAAAGCACGCTGCTTGTCGTTCATGGCGTCGTCGTCAAGCAGTCCTGCATAGCCAAGGAAGAGAGCTTCCACCTGAAACGGGTCGTCACGATGGTGCGCCACCTGCATAAACGGCAAGCCGGAAGCCCACAGCTCAAAAGCTTCGCTGTTGACTCCGAAACCGAATCCGCGGGCTATAGTGGCGAAGAACGCCTGCTCCCACGACCCGCCCGCAGCCTTTACGCGCTGATCAATGGCGTCGCACTTGTCGCTGAGACGTTCGGCTCCGAGCGCACTCATCCATGAATGGACGGCAAGCGAGGGCAGCTGCATGACGGTGTCGCGGCACGGCGGATAGCGGTCGTCAGCCAGAAGGCGCTGATAATTCTGCATCACATGCGGCGGAACATGCAGCTCCATCTGGGGCGGACGGCTGCCGTCGGCGGTCATTACGTCCATGTCTATCGTAGAAGCTATATGCAGCACCACATTGTTGTAAGCCGGATCCTGGTCGTGTCCGTGCAGAAACCAGTCGGCAGAGCGCTCGTGTATCTCCACATTGCCCACCCACAACGTGCCGTCAAGCCGAATCTTGGCATTGAAGAAGTCGGGACCAGAGTGATGGTTATGCAGACCAGGATCGATTATCTCCACGAGTCGTCCGTCCGTAGTGCGGAGCTCGTGGAGAGGCAGTATGCGATGTTTCCAGATATAATGCAGGAGTTGTTCCATAAGGGTGTAGCGATAATGAGGTGTGAGATTTAGTCGAACAGCGTCGGTTCGGCGGCGTTGCAGCCCGTCATCGGTCGTCCGAGATGCTGATATGCAAGCGGCGTGACCATACGTCCGCGCTGCGTGCGCTTGATGAATCCCTCCATGATGAGGAAAGGCTCGTAGACTTCCTCCACGGTGCCGGTATCCTCGCCGATGGCTGTAGCGATGGTTGAGATGCCCACGGGACCGCCACGGAACTTGTCGATGATGGTGAGCAATATCTTGTTGTCAATCTCGTCAAGTCCGTACTGGTCGATGTTGAGCGCCGAAAGCGAGAGTCTTGCGATGTCACGATCGATGCGTCCGTTGCCCTTTACCTGGGCAAAGTCGCGCACGCGGCGCAGCAATGCGTTGGCAATACGGGGCGTTCCGCGCGAGCGACGTGCTATCTCAATGGCTGCATCATCGTCGATGGGCACCTTCATGATGGCGGAAGAGCGCTTGATGATGCGCTGCAAGGTCTCCGGTCCGTAATACTCAAGGTGCAGATTGATGCCGAAACGTGCACGCAAAGGCGCCGTAAGCAGTCCGCTTCGCGTGGTTGCACCGACGAGCGTGAAGGGATTGAGGTCAATCTGAATGGAGCGTGCAGACGGTCCTTTGTCAATCATGATGTCAATGCGATAGTCCTCCATCGCCGAGTAGAGATATTCCTCCACCACGGGCGAGAGGCGGTGAATCTCGTCAATGAAGAGCACGTCACGCGGCTCGAGCGACGTAAGGATGCCGGCAAGGTCGCCGGGCTTGTCAAGCACGGGTCCGCTCGTAATCTTAAATCCCACGCCAAGCTCGTTGGCAATGATGTTGCTGAGCGTGGTCTTGCCCAGTCCTGGAGGGCCGTGCAGGAGCGTGTGGTCAAGCGGTTCGCCGCGATACTTGGCAGCTTCCACGAACACCTCAAGATTCTCCACCACCTTCTGCTGTCCGCTGAAGTCGCCGAAGCGCAGCGGACGCAGGGCGTTCTCGAAGTCTTTCTCTCCTTTCGCAGCCTGCTCCTGTCGTATATCGAAATCTTCTTCCATTGCTATATTATATTCTGTCCAATTCGTTACGTTTGATTAAAAGAGGATAACGTTCGGGATGTTTCAGACTCTCAATCTCTAAATCCACATCAAGATTAGGCCATTCTATAGCATTTCTTCCGCTCATCTGGACATTCAATGCATCTGCAATACTCGCATTACGCATCCATGGAATACGGTTGTAAGACAGAAAATAATCCTGCCCCTGCACAGAAATCATAAGTCCCTTGTCATTTATCATCAAGACGCATACCGATGTGTCTTGTGAACTTGACCTTAAAGTCGTCTCCATATTCTGTAAGTATTTTCTCTATAAAACTAAGTTCTTTACTATTAAAGCCAAAATTCTCAGCAAGTTCTATATCTGGCTCAAGCCAATATTTAGCCTCCTTTTCAGCTTTTATTATATGAATATGTATTCGGGCTTCCTCATTTGAATAGATCTTGAACACATATCCATTTTGCTCTTTAAATTTTGGACTCATAGATAAATATATAATATGTCTTTTGCAAAGATAGCGATTTTTATTCAGCTATTCATTTATTATGGTTATATATTCTGTCATTTTATTTGTTCAATCCATCCAAAACCGCTACTTTTGTCTTTATATACTAACCCTCTAAACCTTCCAACCATTATGCTCGTAAAGACTTATTCTGCTGCTGTAAACGGCCTTGACGTCACCACTGTAAGAGTGGAGGTCAACATCGTGCCGGGCGTCATGTATCACCTTACCGGACTGGGCGACACCGCCGTACGCGAGGGTCGCGACCGCATTGCATCCGCTCTACAGTTCAACGGATATAAGTTTCCGCACGGCGACATCACCATAAATCTTGCTCCAGCTGACCTTCGGAAGGAGGGAAGCTCCTTCGACCTGCCACTTGCCATCGCCATACTGGCGGCAAGCGGAGCCATTGTCAGCAACTCACTCGACCAATATATGATGGTGGGCGAGCTGGGACTGGACGGTACGCTGCAACCTATAAAGGGTGCGCTCCCGATAGCCATAAAGGCGAGGGCGGAGAAACTGAAGGGACTGATTGTGCCGAAGCAGAACGAGCGCGAGGCGGCTGTGGTAAACAACTTAGAGGTGTATGGCATGAACAACATCATGGACGTCATCAAGCTTATAACGGGTGCTGCTGAATACGAGCCGACATTCGTCGACACACGGCGCGAATTCTACGAGCAGCAGTACAGCTTCGACCTCGACTTTGCCGACGTGCGTGGTCAGGAGAGTGTCAGACGCGCTCTGGAAGTGGCAGCAGCGGGCGGACACAACCTCATCATGGTGGGACCTCCGGGTTCAGGCAAGTCGATGATGGCGAAGCGTCTGCCTTCCATCCTTCCCCCGTTGTCGCTCGCCGAAAGCCTCGAAACCACACAGATACACAGCGTGGCGGGCAAGCTGCAGCGCGGCACATCGCTCATATCGCAGCGCCCGTTCCGCGCTCCGCACCACACCATCAGCGAAGTGGCGTTGGTCGGCGGCGGCATCAATCCGCAGCCCGGCGAAATATCGCTGGCTCACAACGGCGTGCTCTTCGCAGACGAACTGCCCGAGTTCAACAAGAAGACGCTGGAAGTGTTGCGCCAGCCGCTCGAAGACCACAAGATAACCATCTCACGCTCCAAGTACACCGTAGAGTTCCCCTGCTCCTTCATGTTCATCGCCTCCATGAATCCATGCCCGTGCGGCTACTTCAACGACCCGACGCACAACTGCTGCTGTTCCACGGGGCAAATCCAGCGCTACATGAACAAGATATCAGGACCGCTGCTCGACCGCATTGACATCCAGTGCGAGATAACACCCGTACCGTTCAAGGACATCTCGAAGTCAGAACCGGGCGAACCGAGCGCAGCCATCCGTGAGCGCGTCATCAAGGCACGCGACATCCAGACGGCACGCTTCAAGGACTTCAAGGGCATCCACTGCAATGCCCAGATGACGGAGCGCATGATTCATCAGTTTGCCGAACCAGACGAACAGTCCATCGCTCTCCTGCGCACAGCTATGGAGAAGTTCTCGCTCTCCGCCCGCGCCTATAACCGCATCCTGAAAGTGGCACGCACCATAGCCGACCTCGCCGGAGCCGAAAACGTACAGTCGCAACACATAGCCGAAGCCATAGGTTACCGCAATCTGGACCGCGGCGACTGGGCAGAGCGCAGAATATACTAACATAAAGCAATAAAGACAATTAACTATATCGACAATATGAACAATTCAATAGAAATATACCGTTCGCAAGACGGAAGCGTCCAGCTGAATGTGAAGCTGGAGAATGAGACCGTGTGGCTGACACAGAGCCAGATGGCTGAGCTGTTTGGACGTGATAGAACAGTCATTGCACGCCACATAAACAATTGCTACAAAGAAGGCGAACTTGACAAGAATATCACATGTGCAAAATTTGCACATATGGGTAAAGACCAAGACCAAATGTACGAAACCGCTATGTACAACCTCGATGTCATAATCTCCGTTGGCTATCGTGTAAAGTCCGTACAAGGCACTCGTTTCCGTCAATGGGCAAACTCTGTCCTCAAGCAATACCTCATCAAGGGATACGTCATCAATCAGCAGATAAAGCTCGACCGATATAACGAGCTTAAGGATGTGGTGCGGCTCATGGCACGTGCCATCGGCATGCAGGAGAAAGTAACGAATGACGAATACGGCGGACTGTTCAATGTCATCTCAGACTATGTCTACGCCCTCGACACTCTCGACCATTACGACTATCAGTCGCTCTCCATCCAGCAGACCACCAAGGAAGAGCCGTTCCGCGCCACATACGACAATGCTATGGAAGCCATAAACGCTCTCAAGGATAAGTTCGGCGGAAGCCAATGGTTTGCCAATGAAAAAGATGACTCGTTCAAGAGCAGCATAGGACAAATCTATCAGACCTTCGGCGGCGAAGAACTCTATCCGTCCGTAGAGGAGAAAGCAGCTATGCTACTCTATCTTGTTGTCAAGAACCATTCGTTCAGCGACGGCAACAAGCGCATTGCCGCCATGCTCTTCCTATGGTTCCTCAACAACAACCGCGTGCTCTATGCCGAGGACGGACACAAGCGCATAGCCGACAACACGCTGGTTGCCCTCACGTTGATGATTGCAGAGAGCCGCACCGAGGAGAAAGATGTTATGGTGAAAGTTGTGGTGAATCTCATCAACAAGGAGAATCAATAACACAAAAGCATTAACAAGCTTGTTTCGCAAAACTGCACCAACTGATACGAACCCTCATCCCGATTGTCACAAACCCTCGTTTCGGATGTTACGAGAGCTCGCTGCAATCGGGATGAGCCATATATAAAGGGACGATAATACAATTCTTAACTATGCATCTAACCATCATTCCGACTATTTTGCGTATCTTTGCAGGATATTTCGCTAATAAACTTTAAGCCGAATATTCAACTAACAACATATTCTGAAATGAAACAACTGTTACTTACTCTCGCCGTGGCAGGCATGTCACCATGCTTCATCTACGCGGCGCAGACAGCCGAAACAGCCGTGCAACCCACTTTCACAGAGTGGCACGACACGTACGTGAACAACGTAAACCGTTTCCCTATCCGCACTTCATTCTTCGCTTACGAAACTCGCGACGCTGCTCTCAAGGCAGACCGCAAGGCTTCCGCAAACTATCTCTCCATCGAGGGCGACTGGAGATTCAACTGGGTGGCTAATGCCGACCAGCGTCCTACCGACTTCTTCAAGGAAGGATACGACGACTCGAAGTGGAACACCATGAAGGTGCCCGGCATCTGGGAGGTCAACGGATACGGCGACGCGGAATACGTGAACGTAGGATTCGCATGGCGCGGACACTTCAAGGACAATCCGCCTGAAGTGCCCGTGAAGGACAACCACGTGGGATCATACCGCCGCACCATCAACATTCCCGACTCTTGGGACGGTCGTCAGGTGATTGCACATTTCGGAAGCGTAACATCCAACATCTATCTCTGGGTGAACGGCAAGTTCGTAGGTTATGCAGAGGACTCGAAGTCGGCAGCCGAATTTGACATCACCCCATACCTCAAGAAGGGCGACAACCTCTTCGCTTTCCAGACATTCCGCTGGTGCGACGGATCGTACTCGGAGGACCAGGACTTCTGGCGTCTCTCAGGCGTGGCTCGCGACTGCTTCCTCTACTCACGTTCGCAGACTGCCCACATTGACGACGTACGCGTAACGCCGGACCTCGACGCACAGTATAAGAACGGCACACTTGCCGTAAACGTAAAGGGTAAGGGCAATGCCAAATTCGTCATTGACCTCATCGCTCCCGACGGCGACATCGTAAGCCGCAAGATTCTCAACACCACGAAGGTGAAGAAGAAGGCTGGCAAGAAGGTTGCAGAGATAAATGCCACCGTCAAGTTTGACGTGGAGAACCCGCTGAAGTGGACTGCCGAGACTCCGAACCTCTACAAGGTGGTGGTTACTGTGCAGCAGAACGGCAAGGACGTAGAGTCTGTACCCGTACGCACGGGCTTCCGCAAAGTGGAGATAAAGAATCGTCAGCTTCTCGTCAACGGTCAGCCTGTGCTCATCAAGGGCGCTAACCGTCACGAAATCGACCCCGACGGAGGATACGTCATCTCACGTGAGCGCATGGTGGAGGACGTTAAGCTCATGAAGCAGTTCAACGTCAACGCCGTCCGCACATGTCACTATCCTGACGATCCTTACTTCTATGACCTTTGCGACGAGTATGGTCTGTACGTCTGCGCAGAGGCAAACCAGGAGAGTCACGGCTTCTTCTACGACAAGGACGCCATCACCACCACCCCACTCTTCGCCACACCGATAATGGAACGAAACGTGCACAACGTGCACAACCAGTATAACCATCCGTCGGTAATCTACTGGTCGATGGGTAACGAGACTGCCGACTCGAAGAACTTCTCAGACGTGAAGAAGTGGATTAACGAGTTCGACCCCACCCGTCCCGTACATTGGGAGCGTGCCATCCTTGGCGACAACACCGACATCTACGGCGAGATGTATATTACACCCGAGGCTGCAGAAAAGTATGCCAAGGACCCGAAATACACCAAGCCGATGATTCACTGCGAGTATGCCCACGCTATGGGCAACTCTTGCGGCGTCATGAAGGACTATTGGGACATCATACGCAAGTATCCTACATATCAGGGCGGCTTTATCTGGGACTTCGTCGACCAGGGACTGAGAGGCAAGGATAAGGACGGCAACATGATTTACAACTACGGCGGCGACTTCAACTCATACGACCCGTCGGACAACAACTTCAACTGCAACGGATTTATCTCGCCGGACCGCAAGCCGAATCCTGAGGCTTATGAGGTGGGCTACGTCTATCAGAACATCTGGACTTCTCCGAAGGACCTCACCGGCGAGAAGAAGGTGAGCGTGTATAACGAGAACTTCTTCCGTGCGCTTGACAACGTATCGCTCTCTTGGGCCATCGTAGCTGACGGCGTGGAGCGTCAGAACGGCACCATCGCTGATATCTCGAACATCAAGCCGCAGACCTCAGCAGACGTGGTTCTGCCCTATAACCTCAAGGACTATAGTGACGCCAAGGACATCCAGCTCAACGTGGAGTATCGCCTTAAGAAGGACGAGGGACTGCAGAAGGCTGGCGACATCGTGGCTTACCAGCAGCTGCCCATCCGCGAATTCAAGGGCACTGACCTTGCTGTAACAGCCGCAGAGACCAAGGCTGTGAAGCTGACGGACAAGAAGAAGGAAGCCAATGTGACTCTCGCTGCCGAGAACTTCACGCTGGCGTTCGACCGTGCAACGGGCTTCATCACCAAGTATGAGGTGGGAGGAAAGTCATTGCTCGGCAACGGCGGTTCGCTGAAGCCTAACTTCTGGCGTGCCGTGACGGACAACGACATGGGCGCTAACGTCCAGGAAAAGTTCGCTGCATGGCGCGATCCGCAGATGAAGCTCACATCGCTGCAGGTGGACAAGAAGGCAAAGACCGTTACTGCCACATACAACCTGCCGGAGGTGAAGGCTGATCTGACCATCGCTTACCGCGCTACTGAGAACGGCACGCTCAACGTAACACAGTCGCTGAAGACCACACCGGGAGCTGAAATGCCTGAGATGATGCGCTTCGGTATGGTTATGAACCTGCCTTACGCTATGGACCAGGCAGAATGGTACGGTCGCGGACCGGTGGAGAACTATTCTGACCGCAAGCTGTCGCAGAACGTCGGCATCTATAAAGCCACAGTTGACCAGCTGTTCTATCCGTACGTTCGTCCGCAGGAAACGGGTACGATGAGCGACCTCAGATGGTGGAACATCAAGGACAACAACGGCTTCGGATTGCGCATCGAAAGCGACGCGCTCTTCTCTGCTTCTGCCCTCCACTACGACCTCTACACGCTGGACGAGGGTAAGGAGAAGAAGCAGCGCCACTCACAGTCACTGCCAAAGTCGCAGTACACCAACCTCTTCATCGACCTCGTGCAGGCTGGTGTCGGCGGTGTAGACTCATGGAGCGATTGGGGACGCGCCCGCAAGGGTCATCGTGTGGAATATAAGGACTACACCTTCTCATTCCGCATCTCTCCCAAGACTCTATACTAAGAACTACAATATAAGTAGATAAACAGAAAAACGGCAATTACGTGAAGCCTTGACTTCGTGTAATTGCCGTTTTTATTATGTCTTGCTCACGCAAGCAATGTTATTTCTTCTCCGTCTTGTCGTCTTCCTTCGTCTCTGGATGGATGATTTTCTTTACGGTTTCGCCGATAGGAAGCTGGTCGAGAACGCCGAGACTCGGCGCTACTGTCTTCACCAACGAGTTGAGGAAGTTGCTTGTTGCGCCGTCGCCACCGTCGAAAACGGTGACGTTGCCGAGCTGCATCTTCTCGAATGCCTTGACCTGCTCGCCTGCAATCTCCTTCCACTGGTCCACCATCTTGTACTGGATGGCGATGGCAGGATTAGATTCGGCAGCCTTCACCATGGCCTGGAAACCGTCAGCCTCAGCAAGGAGCGACATCTTCTTACCCTCTGCCTCAGCCTCAAGCTTCATGCGGATGGCCTTTGCTTCAGCCTCTGCCTGGGCGAGAGTGGCCTTTGCCTTAGCCTCTGCCTCACGTATAACCTTCTCTGCCACGGCGTCAGCCTGAAGTATGGCCTCCTGCTTTGCCACCTCTGCAGGCACAATCTTCTCCGCCTTAAGAGAAGATTCCACCTTCATTGCCTTGGCTTCCTCCACCTCCTTCTGGGCCTTCTCACGTGCCGTCTGTACGGCTGCCTCTGAGCGAGCCGAAGCCTCACCGGCCTCCTTGTCGGCATTGGCCTGCGTTACCGAGAGCTGAGCGTTGGAGAGAGCTATCTCCTTCTGAGCCTCATTGCGTCCTATGGCAGCCTTCTTCTTGGCCTCAGCCTGCTTTATCTCCATATCGGAATTGAGCTCTGCTATGCGGCTTTCCTTGGCAGTATTGGCTTGCTCCACATTGATGTTCTTCTCCGCCTCGGCACGAGCCACCTGCGATTCCTTCTCGGCATTGGCCTGAGCCACCTGCGAAACGCGCTCCTTATCGGTCTGAGCCACGCTGATTTCCTGCTCCTTACGCGTAGCGGCGATAGCCACTTCCTGGTCCTTGCGGGTTTCAGCCACGCGTGTCTCGCGCTCCTTTATCTGGTTGGCAATCTTAATTGCACCTAACTTCTCCTGCTCCTCAATGTTGGCTTGAGCCTCGTTCTGCGCCTTCGATTCTGCCTCCTTACCAAGGTTTACGATATAGTTGGCGGCGTCGCGGATGTCGCTGATGTTGATGTTCATCAGATACAGACCGAACTTGCGCAACTCCGTATCGATATTGTCCTTCACCTTTGCAAGGAACTTGTCGCGGTCAGAATTGAGTTCCTCAATGGTCATATCGGCGATTACAAGACGCATCTGACCGTATACCACGTCGGTAATGAGATTCTGCTTGTCGTCCATTGAGAGTCCGAGCATACGCTCTGCGGCGTTCTGCATAACCTCCGGGTCGGTGCTGATGGCTACGGTGATGGTAGTCGGAACGTCCACACGGATGTTCTGGGCAGAGATGGCGCCCGTAAGCTTACAGTCTATCTGCATCGGCTTCATCGAAAGGAAGTCGTAGCCCTGGATGATAGGCCACACGAAAGCAGCGCCACCATGATAGAGTTTGGCGGATTTTGTGCCGCCGGTCTTACCGTAAACGACGAGCACCTCGTCAGATTTACACTTACGATAGCGCGATAACACGCCAATTATGCCAAGCAGTACCACCACTACGAGCACCGCGGCAAGAATAAGAACGTTTGTTTCCATGTTATAGAAATAATGTATTTAAGAATTATGTATTATCTTATCGTGTCAATCTATGAAGTACTTGTTGTCCCTGTATTCCTTTACCGTAACCACCTCGTCGGTCTTATAGTCCGTACGTCCCGACTCAGACACCACGTCAAGTTCGCGTTCGGCTCCGTCACGATTTACAAAAACAGTATAGCGTCCGTCGCCCTGATTGATGTAGATGCGCCCTGCCCTACCCACTATGCTCACGGGCGGTTCGGGCTTGCGCAGGTTCTGCAAGCGGAAAGCAAGCATATAGGTATAGAACAGCACCAGCATAAACACCATTCCTACCACCACAGCCAATGCGTACGTATACCATGCGTCGCCGACGAACAGCACCTTTGTCCATCCGAAGCCGATAAGAAAGTGGATAAGACCCTTGAAGGAGAACAGACTGCCAAGGTCGAAGTCGACGTTTGTGTCGCCATCAACGTCGATGTCAAGCCCTCCGAAGAAGATGGAAATGACAAACTGAAGGAGGAATATTCCCGTAGACACAAGTGCCAGGAGCATGAATATTTCGGATGTTGCCATAAGGTTGTAAGGTTTTAGTTTTATTAATATAGCAAATTTACATAATTAATTCGATATACGTAACAAATAAAAGATAAATTTAAGAAAAACATATCTGACATTCAAGTATTTTGTGTAAGTTTGCAAAGTAAAGTCTTAACTCAACATTTAGCGATATGAATTCATTGAAAGATAGATGCATACGATTTGACTGGGCCATTAAGCGACTGTTGCGTCAGAAGGCCAACTTCGACGTGCTGGAGGGTTTTCTTACCGTCTTCCTCAACGAAAAGGTAAAAATAATGGAGATTCTCGAAAGCGAAGGCAATCAAGTATCTGCCGACAACAAGTTCAACCGCGTGGATATCAAAGCCAAAAACTCGAAGGGAGAGATAATCATTGTGGAGGTGCAGAATACGAGCGAGCTTTATTATCTCGAACGTATCCTCTACGGTGTGGCTAAAGCAATAACCGAACACATAAAGCTCGGCAATACTTATCAGGAGGTGAAGAAGGTGTATTCCATCAGCATTCTCTACTTCGACCTCGGTCGTGGCTCCGATTATCTGTATATCGGGCAGAACAATTTCGTAGGTGTCCACACCAAAGACCACCTTGTCATCAGCACTAAAGAGGAGGGTGTCATCAAGCCTAAATACCCGGCAGAGATATTCCCCACATACTATCTCGTGCGTGTGAACAACTTCAATGAAGTGGCAAAGTCGCCGCTTGAAGAATGGATGCGTTATCTCAAGGAAGGAGTGATTAACGAAAAGACCACAGCTCCGGGTCTGCGCGAAGCACGCGAGAAACTCCAATACTACTCTATGAGCGATGCCGAACGCTACGCATACGACGAGCATGTAAACGCCGTAATGATTCAGAACGACGTGCTCGGAAATGCCCGTGCAGAGGGACGAGCCGAAGGACGTGCGGAAGGCGAGCATAACAAGGCTATGGATATAGCCAAAAATCTGAAGAAGATTGGTATACCAGTTGAACAAATTATTAATGCAACGGGATTGACCAAAGACGAAATCGACGCTATAATGTAAGCGTAACAATACAAGAGGGTGTGCATTCCGTGTTACTTTGCTTTTATTTCCTGCAAAGAAAACATGGAATGCACACCCTCTTAAGCTTTTATTATTCTATCTTTTTGCTTTTCTTATTCCACTAAATCCTTCTTGGGCAATACCAGATTGAGTATTACGGCGAGGAGGAACACCACTGCTACGCAGTTTTCGGCGAAGACGGTGCGGATGATCTCAGGGAAGATGGCGAACATGCCGGTGGCTTGTGTGAAGCCAAGACCGATGCTGAGCGACAGACTTACTATAACCATGTTGCGCTGAGAGAAGCCTGCACGAGACATCATGCCGAATCCGGCGAAGAGTATGCTACCGAACATCATGATGGTGCAACCGCCGAGAACGGCCTGCGGAATGGTGGTGAGGGCGTATCCAACTACTGGGAACACACCACCGAGAATCATAACAACGGCTCCAATGGCGATGGTAAAGCGGTTTACGACGCCCGAAATGGCTGCAAGACCGACGTTCTGGCTGAACGATGTGATTGGAGTACAACCGAAAATGCCCGACACAGAACTTACGAAACCGTCACAGCAGATGGCTGATCCCATCTCTTTTGTTTCAGGATCGCGGTGCAAGGCACTGTTGCAAAGGGCGGAAGTGTCGCCGATGGTCTCAGTTGCAGAGACGAGATAGACAGCCACTACGGAAAGGATGGCGCCGATATTAAACTCCGGTGTGAAGGGAAGGAGGCGAGGCAAGGCGATGATTGACTGACCTGCAATGCCACTGAAGTCGACCATTCCCAGGCAGCAAGCCAACACATAGCCCACCACAAGACCTACGAGAACGGAGAGAGAACGAAGGAATCCCTTTGCGAAAACCTGGCAAAGGAGGCAGGCAAGGAGCGTAACGCTACCCACAATCCAGTTGTTAAGGCTGCCGAAGTCGGCTGCACCCACTCCACCGGCAAACGAATTGGCACCAATGGGAAGCAGCGAGAAGCCGATGGCTGTCACCACTGTGGCTGAAACTACGTGCGGAATAAGCTTTATCCAGTACTTGACGAAGAGTCCGAGGAAGCCTTCCACAAGACCGCCGATGATGACAGCGCCGATAAGCGTGCCCATACCGTAAGCGCCGGCAAGGCTGATGGCGAGCGAAAGGAACGTGAAGGAGATGCCCATAACGATGGGAAGGCGCGAGCCGATACGCCAGACGGGATAAAGCTGCACAAGCGTACCGATACCGGCTATCACCATACAGTTCTGAATAAGGGCGGCACTGACTGCGCTGTCCAGTCCCACGGCTCCCGCAAGAATCATAATTGGCGTAATGTTGCTGACGAACATCGCCAGCACGTGCTGCAGACCGAACGGGAGAGCTTTCCCGATGGGCACTCTACCGTCAAGCTGATAGAGATTGTCGATTGAATTCTTCATATCGCTAAATGATGTAAAATTTGTGTATGGCTGCAAAATTACAAAAAAAAGACCACAAAAACTGTACGTTCTTGTGGTCTATTGCGTTTGTCGTTGTAAAAACAAACCCTACCTATTATTATTCAACCTTATCTGCTTATACAATCCTAACTCATTCACCTATCTATGCCTATCCTTTCCTAACCGACCACGGTTATTTATGTCTATACATTTCCTGACCGAAGCAGGGTCTGTTTTTGCGTTGCGATTATTTCACCTCAATCTGACGTGAAGCCTTCTCTTCCTTCTTCTCAATCTTCGGAAGGTCGATGGTGAGCACACCGTCGCTGACGTTGGCTGCAATCTTCTCCTTGTCTACATCGTCTGGAAGCAGAAGAGTCTGCTCGAACTTTGAGTATGAGAACTCGCGACGGAGATAATGTTCTTTCTTGTTCTCGTCCTTCTTCTCATCCTTATGCTCCATCTTGATGTGAAGGTTGCCATCGGCGTCGACGTTAATGTTGAAGTCGCCCTTCTTCATTCCTGCGGCTGCAAGCTCTACAGTGTAGTCGTGCTCAGTCTCTTTAACGTTGATGGCTGGTGCGGTGGCATTTGTACGCGGCATGAAGTCGGTATCAAAAAAGTCATTGAAAACTTCAGGCATCCAAGTATTTCTCATTACTGGTAACATATCAAAAACCTCCAATTATATTTTAGTTGTTTTATCTTTTCTTTGCTCCCCTCGGGCTTCCGCCTTCGGTTTGCACTATTCCTAATGCAACTTGCATGCCAACGTCACAACCGTGAGGCTTTGGTGTTAAACAGTAAAGCGAAACATCAAACAAACGGACAAACAGTCAGATTATTCAGACAATCAGTCACAAAACATTGACAAATAGTCAGAAACAAAAGATAAAGAGATATGCAGTTAATGACATCAATAAAGTTAATCGGAGCATGGAGAAGCAGAAGGGTTGGTTTGGATTTGGTCGGAATTTTGGCAAAGTTGGTTTGGATTTGCTCAAGTTTTCTGGTAAAGTTGGTTTGGATTTGCTCAAGTTTTCTTGCAAAGTTGGTTTGGATTTGAATAATATTATGTATCTTTGTCACTGATATATAACCATTTAGATATGTTCAAACGAATAGCACTCAATTATCTTCGCGAATGGCGAAGAAGGACGAACGAAAGCCTTTGGTCTTGCGTGGCGCACGTCAGGTGGGCAAGACCACGCTTGTAAGAATGTTTTCCGAGGAATTCAGTAACTATATTTACCTTAATCTTGAGGAAAAAGAGAACGCTGCATTGTTTGCTGCCGACTACTCTTTCGACGACTTGCTGTCCGGCATTTTCTTCAAAGCCAATGTACGCCAGGACAACAGACGCACACTGATATTCATCGACGAGATACAGAACGAGCCTAAGGCTGTGCAGACGCTGCGCTTTTTCTACGAGAAACGTCCCGACATTTATGTCATCGCCGCAGGTTCACTATTGGAAAGCCTTATGGACAGACATATCTCGTTTCCCGTAGGAAGAGTGGAATACATGGCTCTACACCCCTGCACGTTCGTGGAGTTTCTTTCTGCCATAGGAGAAGAGATGCTTGCTGAGAAGGTGGAGGCGGTGGACGTGCCGCAGTCGCTGCACAGCTATGCGCTGGAACTCTTCAAGAAATACATGATAATAGGAGGACTGCCGGAGGTGGTGGCTAACTATGCTCAGCATCGCGACATGGTAAGACTCGGAGGCATATTCAACGCCTTGCTTTCGGGATATCGCGACGATGTGGAGAAGTATGCCAGCAAACCGAAGGAGCAGGACTCCATACGCTATATTCTCAACTATGGCTGGACATCCGCCGCCCACCGCATACAGTTCGCAAAGTTCACCAATTCATCATTCAAGTCGGCTGATGTCAGCAATGCCTTCCGTACGCTTGAGAAGACTCTGATTCTGGAACTGGTTTATCCTCTTACGTCTACATCCTTGCCGATACTGCCCGATCTGAAGAAAAGCCCCAAGCTATTGTGGCTTGACACGGGGCTGGTGAATTATGTGGCAGGAATGCAAGAGGAACTGCTCTTCTCCACTGACAGCGACGAACTGTGGAACGGCGACATCGCCGAACATATCGTAGCGCAGGAACTGCTTGGAGCGACGACGACGTTCGGCGAGAAACGGATGTTCTGGGTGCGCGACGCACGCAACTCTCAGGCTGAGGTAGACTTCGTAATCCGACATAAGTCGCATCTGTTGCCGATAGAAGTGAAGACCGGCAACAACTCGAAGCTACGCTCCTTACATCAGTTTATGGAGGATTCGAAGGAACGGATAGCCCTTAGAATATGGAACGGACCGATGACATCGGACGTAATAACACGAAGCAACGGCTGTCCGTTCACTCTCTATAACATTCCATTGTATTATGCAGGGCAACTGGAAAGGTTTCTGGAAAGAAGACAGGAATACATGCAAATATCGTCTAAAGAGTAAAATTCTGTTACAAAATAAAAATTGATTATAGAGATTTAGATTGCTGTTTTTATGGTGTTTTGCGGTGCCAACGGCACCCATGCTTAACAATAGCGCCACTTTTATCATGCAATAGTGCCACTATTAGAGTGTAAAA
>ERZ506929.234-NODE-234-length-30640-cov-13.122707_pt1 | contig 30640 bp, 27 predicted proteins | sample MGYA00513173_ERZ506929 | MGnify/ENA metagenome assembly ERZ506929 | reverse complement strand
CATTGGAAAGGATCTCCGTATGCCATCTGCCCATTCCGCCATATCCGATCAGTCCATAAACTACTTTGTTTTCCCTCATTTTGAACCTCCATCGTAAAAACAGCGGCTGATGAACACCATCAGCCGCTATCGCTTTTACTTACTTAATTCTTCGTTGATTTCTTTAAGAATCTGGTCACCGCCCTGACTCTTCCAGTTCTCAACAAAAGTATCGAATTCGCTGATATCTGCTTTTCCCATAACGATTTTTGAGAATGTTTCTTCTTCCATTTTCTTCAGATTGGCCCATTTTGTTTCCATGGTTTCTGTCTGACCGTTATATGCATTGTAAACAGGTACATATTTCTCATTTACAGAAGGAGCATCTCCAACCAGGATGGCCACAAGTCTCGGAAGGTTGTTTTTGGCAATATCACTGTCCAGATTCCATTTATCCAGGCTGAAGTCATCGTAAGGCTCTTTTTTCAGTTTTGTAACTGCTTCCATATCACTCTTTAACAGTTTGTGTGTTGAGAAGTCAACATCATCCATGGTGATTTCTCCGGCAAGATATTTGGTCAGAACATCATAAGACACTTCAATTTCATCTGCATTGTCATAGGTGTTGTACAGAGGATAGAAGTCCGCAGTACCCATCTCTGTGGTAGAAACACCTTCGTCTACCCATTTCTGCTCATTTTTGATCAGGTAATTGACAATCTTAAATGCAGCTTCCGGATTCTTGCATGCTTTGCTTGCTACTACATATTGTGTTGTAGGCTCTGCCATATGAGTGTAATAGTTTCCATCCTCGGACAATGGTGTAAAGTACGCCTGCCAGTCTGCCGCACCTGCCAGTGTAGCATCTGCCACTGTGTAACCAGACCACCATGGTCCAAAGAAGATTCCAACCTTGCCGGCCAGAAGAGGTTCTTTACTGTCACTTCTTACAAGCATTTCCGGGTCGATCAGTTTATTTGTATACAGTTCTGAGATTTTTTCCAGTGCATCTCTGGTTTCCGGCTGGATAGAACCATACTCTACAGTTCCGTCCTCACCCTGCAGCCAGTACTGTGGGTATGACTGGAAGCTACTGAACAGCGGATCCAGTCCATACTGGTTTCCTCCGATTGCATTCATATGATCGGAATTACTCGGTCCGAGAATACCAATCGTATCATCCTCTCCGTTTCCATCCGGATCCTGAGTAACAAACGCTTCTGCTACCTTTACCAGCTCATCCCATGTTCTCGGAGCCTCCAGTCCAAGTTTGTCCAGCCAGTCCTGACGGATCCACATTTCATTGATTCCACCTGCTGTTATGGCCGGAGCCGGAATCGCCATCAGTTCTCCATCTTCATTGGTAATACATTTCTGCAGTTCTTCACCGCCGGATTTCACATAACTTTTCAGTGCATCTGAAGCATAATCATCAAAATACTTATCCAGTGGCTGGATCATATCGTATTTCAGAAGTGCTCTGTACTGTGTTGCATTTACGTTCATCAGCTCCGGAACGGTATTACTTCCGATACACAGATTCATTTTCTCTTCAAAGTCTGTGGATGATGCAACCCAGTCATATACAACTTCGATGTTAAGATCTTTTTTCAGAAAATCTATGTATGGATTATCATCATAAGTCATTCCTTCCGGAAGCTTGGCATTCGGGTTCAGAGAACCGCCAAGATGAACCGTTACGGTTTCCGGGTATTTGGACAGCGGCAGATCTTCTTTGGCTGTTCCTTCTGCCTCACTTACTGCCTCTTTCTGCGTACTCTCTTCTGATTTTCCGCATCCTGCCAGTGAGGTAACGGCTAATGCCATTGCACTGGCAAATGCGATCAACTGTTTCTTTTTCATTCTTTTTTTCCTCCTTTTATCCTTTTACTGATCCCAGTGTGATACCCTCTACAAAATATCTTTGCAGGAACGGATAAACGATCAGTACAGGTATCATAGCTATAAATATTTTTGCAGAATCCAATGAAAGGTTATTTAATTTCATTGCCTGCGCGATCTGATCCACGTTCATCGTGGAATAATCCAGAGTTACTACCATCTGCTGGATGTAGGTCTGCAGTGGGTAACTGGTCTGTCTTGTACTTAAAACCATTCCCTGGAAGAATTCATTCCAGTACATAACCATGGTGAACAGCGCAACGGTTGCAACCATAGGCTTTGCCAGCGGCACGTAGATAGATATCAGGTTTCTCCATGGTCCGCCGCCATCGACAAAACATGCTTCTTCCAGTTCTACCGGAAGATTTTTGAAAAAGTTTACTGCAAGGATTACATTGAATACCTGAAGTCCCGTTCCCAATACCAGTCCAAAAATGTTATCCATCAGATTATAATTTTTCATGGTGATATACCACGGAACCGTACCTCCGTTGAATAACATGCAGAATACGAAGATCCACATAAAGATATCTCTCTTCGGGAACTGTTTTTTCGTTCTGGATAACGGAAATGCCGCCATAAGGATACATACCATACTGATTCCTGTTCCCAGTAAAACCCTTTTAATAGATACCAGAAAGGAACCGAAGAATGCGGTCTCTCCCATGATCTTCTTATAGGAGAGCAAGTTGAAGCCAACCGGCCAGAGAGCAACCTGTCCCGCATTGACTGCTTCTCTGCTGCTCAGGGATACACAGAGAACGTACCATACAGGTACAATACAGATCAAAGTAATCGCAATGAGAATCACTACATTTAAAATATCAAAAATCTTTGATCCGAGGCTTTTATTCTCAATCATAGTTACAACCTCCTAAAACAGTTTATAACCGGTAAATTTATCTGCCAGCCAGTAACCAACCGTAATCAACACAAGACTGATCACAGATTTGAATAATCCAACAGCTGTTGCCAGTGAATACTGGAGATTTTGCAGACCGGCTCTGTATACCCACGTATCAATGATATCTCCTGTTGAGTAAACCAGCGGGTTATACAGGTTATAAATCTGGTCGAATCCTGCATTCAGGATATTTCCAAGAGACAGGATAGCCAGAAGTGCTACTGTTGTTTTGATACCAGGTAAAGTTACATGCCAGATTCTTTTGAATCGTCCGCAGCCGTCTACTGCCGCAGCTTCATACAACGATCCGTCCACGCCCAGGATCGCCGCAAGATAAACGACTGTGTTATAGCCGAATCCTTTCCAGATATCCGTACCGATTACCAGAGGCTGGAAAAGCTTTGCTTCGCCAAAGAAGTTGACCGCATCGCCTCCGAACAATCCTATGATCTGATTCACCGGTCCTGTATACCCGAAAATATTCAGCACGATCTTCGCGAGAATAACCCATGACAGAAAATACGGTAAATATACGATTGTCTGGATCGGACGTTTCAGTTTCTTCACTGCCAGTTCATTCAATAACAAAGCAAAGACCAGCGGGATAATAATATTTCCGATAATCTTGCCAACGGCAATGACAACTGTGTTACGTAAAACCTGTGTAATGTCACTCATCTGAAACATATACTCAAAATTAGCCAGGCCAACAAATTTTGAATGGAGAATGCCCTGTCCAGGATTGTAATCCTGAAAAGCCATAACAATTCCGAACATTGGAACAATGCTGAAAAAGAACAGCCACAGTAATGCAGGGATCAGCATAATGTAATAGTGTTTCACAAATCTTTTGATGTACATGAGTAAACCTCCCTTCCTTTATGGATAGTTTATCCTGTAATCATATTTTCCACTAGACGATATTGTTTCAGATTCCACAGTCTTTTTTTTAATTCAAAAAAAATGTCCGAATCAAATCGAACATTTTTTTAATCTTCCTGCATATTCTGTTGGCGTACATCCGTATTCCTTTGAAAATACCTTTGTGAAATAATAAAAATTGTCATATCCCAGATTCGATGCAATCTGGGTGATGTTTTCTGTTCCTTTTGCCATCTTCCGGGCAGCCGCCTGCATTTTTCTGCTGATCACATAGTTATGAAAGGTATCACCTGTTATCTCCTTAAATCTCGTGCTGAAATAACTTCTGCTCATTCCGATCTGTGTTGCTACCTCTTCTGACTTCAGATTTTCTTCTATATGCTCGTCTGTATACAGGATCACTCTTGCAAACATATAAATATCCTTTGTTTTATCAGTCTGCAGACACGTCTGATACAGATTCTCCTTCCAGTTTTTTACCCATTCCAGCATCTCGTCCACAGAAGATAAGGATGGAAATTCGAGTTCTTCTCCTGTGAGTTTCTGGAAGCTGTGGAAACTTTTTATAAAAACTCTTTCAGCAGTCCGCAGCTCCACGCCCCGGGTTATCTCGCACAGTCTGTTGAACTCACAGTCATTAAAGATCCATCTGGTATTCGTCCACGCTTTTTCCAGCCTTTTCTGGAGTCCGGAATCCTCCTTCCGGGGTTCTTTTTTCGACTGATTTTCCTTATACTTTCTTTCTACAAGTTCCAGAATCTGGTCACACTCATCCCCATCAAAGCTTATTTTGGATATGTAATCCAGGGCTCCCAGTCTCAGGGCACTCTGTGCATAACGGAAATCTTCATACATAGAAAAGACTACGAATTTCACCTCCGGATATTCCTTTTTGCATCTTTTCATCAGTTCAATTCCATCAATCTCCGGCATATCTATATCTGTAAATACAATATCCACCACGTTATCCTTCAGAAATTCCAGTGCTTTGCGGCCATTCTGGACATCCCCCACAACTTCAAATCCATATTTGCCCCAATCCATTATAGAAATCAAACCTTTTCTTGCCAGTTTATCATCATCTACAACCAATACCTTCATTTCTCCATACCCTCTTTTTCCGTCTCAGATCCTGTGAATTTGATTTTATTCCGAAGTTCTTCCTGAATCGGAATCAAAATTGTAATTTTGGTTCCATACCCTTTTTTGCAATTTACAAACAGGTTCGTCTCTCCTTCATAAAAAGATTCCAACATTGCTTTTACATATCGCAGACCGATTCCTCTGTTCCCATGCTGCATTTTTTTCACATCATAATCAAATGGTTCATTAATCTGATTGATCTCCTCTTGGGTCAGGCCATTACCACTGTCCAATATGGTAATGATCGCCAGTCCCCTGATATTATCCTCAAAGACCTGTATTGTAATCTTTTCATCGTCTCCAAGTCCATACCGTATCGCATTTTCCACCAGTGGCTGCAACAGCATCCGTACCGTCGGCTGTTCCAGATAACGCCCCTCTTCCACATTCATTTCTATTACAAAATCATATCGCATCTGTTCCAGTGCAATATAATCTTTCACAATATCGATTTCTGTTCGCAGTGTTGTCTGCATTCCTTCTTTTCCAAGATTATACGACAGCAGTCTTTTTAAGCGCTGTACAAATTCCGTAATATTATCCTGTTTGCTCATTCTTGCCATCCACTGAACGGAATTTAACGTATTGAGCAGAAAATGTGGATTGATCTGGTACAGGAGCTTCTCATATTCCGTTCGCTGAATACTTTTTTCTTTTTCCACAACATCATCTATCAGGTTCCTGATCTGTTCCTTCATCTGTTCCACTTCGTGCATCAGGTCATCGAATTCCTTGATCTCATACTCCTGTTCCGCCTCTTGTAAAGATCCATTTCCCACCTGAATCATCTGTTTTTGAAACTGATTGAGGGGTTTGCATATCAACCGGTAAAGGTAAAAAACCGAACTGGAAAAAATACCAAAAGCTGCCAGGATGATAACCACTAACTTCAGTCTCCACATATTCATTTCTTTCTGATAGGTATTCTCCGGCAGTGCAATGGCATTGACATATCCAATGGGACTGCGATACGCCATGATTTTGTACCCTTCCTGTTGTGTTACAGCATATCCTTCTTTTTCCGGTAATTCCGACAAAAGCTTCTGCCCACGGACGATCACCGGATTATTGCTGTACTGTACAATACCATTTTCATCCATCTCCATATAGGTATATGGCCATTTATCTTTATTAAGCTGATCCGAAACGCTCATATCCGGCTCGATTTCTGCATAAATATCCAGTACCCGTTTGTTTCCAAAGGAAACTCTCCGCATCACGGATAGTACCGGCGTTTCCTTGATCCCCAGATAGGAATCATGCATAGCCTGCATGATATTCTCGGTACCTACTACCACTTTAGAGATTGTCTGATATGACGGATCCAGCACCCTGACGTTAAAGTTCCCAATCAGTTCTTTTTGCTCTTTCGGATCGTAATAAGCGATGCCAAGGAGCTTTGTGTTCACATATCCAAGTTTTATCAGTTCTTCTCTGAGCGATTTCTGCTCAAAATATCGGTCATAGTTATCTTTTGCACTCACATATCTTTCTGTCACACTTCCAATAAGTCCATTGGGACTCATCTGATTGACAATACCGATCATGTCATAATAATCACTGTCTATCTCCCGCGTGATCTGCTCCAGATATATCTGCATACTCTCCTGGATACTGTCATTCTGGATCATTCGGATCGTCATATATGACACGATCACTACTGCAAGAATACATGACATTGCACAGAGCAGAAGAATGCTTAGCATCTTTCTTTTAAGTGTCTGTTTCCCTCGTTTTCTTCTTTTCATATCCGATTCTCCCACTCCTGTTCTATCACCTTCCATATCGCCGTAAGGCTGCAGAACAGTTAACCTTTTTATCCTATTTAAAGAATATAGAACTTTTTTTCCGAAAGTCAACCGTTTACAAATTATCATTCTCAGCAAAAAATCCATGGAGATGGTTTTCTTTTAGAATTGAGCAACTACATGTAATTCTAAAAAACATCTCCACGGACATTGTTAATTAAGATTATGACATTTTATTTACTTATTCAGGTGCTTCCTACTCCCTTTCAGTTATTGCGTAAAACCAACTTATTGTTCCCGGAAAAACCGGCCGCATAACTACGCATGGCACCCTGCACTCGAATGTTCACAAAATGCTCCGTACCGGTTACAGGTTTTAAAACGGCTGTTACCCGGTAATTGTTCCACAAGCGATGTCCCGTATACATTTCTGCAAAATCTGCACAGGAAAGACTCAGATACTGTCCATCCAAATAACTATGTCCTTTGAGTTTTGCAAACTGCGGAACCTCCTGATGCGTGACATGCCAGCTGCCAATTTTGTATATAAATACAAACATAACCGTTTTATGTTATTTTTTCTTTTTTCTATGTTATACTAAATCAGCAAAATTAATATGAAAGGTCTTATAATTCTATGAATTCTCTAAAACCAATGCTGTTAACCTGTCTGAAGTCCTATAACAAGTCACAGTTTATCAAAGATGTAACCGCAGGTGTCATCGTCGCGATCATCGCGCTTCCCTTATCTATTGCGCTTGCGCTCGCTTCCGGAGTTGGCCCTGAAGCCGGTATCTTTACTGCCATTGTAGCCGGTTTTGTGATTTCAGCTCTTGGCGGAAGCTGCGTACAGATCGCCGGACCGACTGCTGCATTTGCAACCATCGTAGCCGGTATCGTAGCACGTGACGGAATGGATGGACTTATCATCGCCACTATAATGGCGGGTATATTTCTTATCCTGATGGGACTGTTCCACTTCGGCAGTCTGATTAAATTTATTCCATATACCATTACGACCGGTTTTACTTCCGGAATCGCTGTGACCATCGTGATCGGCCAGTTGAAAGATTTTTTCGGAGTTACTTATCCGGATGGTGTAAAACCAATCGAGACAACGGAGAAAATAAAAGCCTTTGTCCAGAATATTTCTTCCGTAAATACCGATGCCCTGATCGTTGGCATTGTAAGTCTTGCGATTTTGATCCTTGCTCCTTATATTTTTAAGAAAGTTCCCGGTTCTCTGATTGCAGTCATCGTCGGAATCCTGATGGTTCAGTTTCTTCCGCTGAAGGTATCCACGATCGGAAATCTGTATACGATCAGCAACTCTCTTCCGAGTTTTCATATGCCGGCGATCAGATTCAGCACCATCAGTGCTTCCGTCTCAAATGCATTTACGATTGCAGTGCTTGCCGCAATCGAGTCTCTGCTATCCTGTGTAGTTGCTGATGGAATGATCAACAGCAAACACCGTTCAGATATGGAACTGGTTGCCCAGGGCGCAGGAAATATCGCTTCCGCACTCTTTGGAGGTATCCCCGCAACAGGTGCCATCGCCAGAACGGCTGCCAATATCAAAAATGGTGGACGGACTCCCATCGCCGGAATGGTACACTCCGTCACACTCATCATCGTGCTGGTCGTTCTGATGCCTTACGCCGGAATGATCCCTATGCCGACCATTGCTGCGATTCTTTTTATCGTTGCCTATAATATGTGTCAGTGGCGAACCTTCCGCGACCTGGTCAGGACAGCTCCTAAGAGTGATATTCTTGTACTGATCGTAACATTCGTACTGACAGTTATCTTTGATCTGGTCGTTGCTATCGAGATCGGTATGGTGCTTGCCTGTCTGCTTTTCATCAAGCGTATGAGCGAAGAAACCCATGCAGACAGCTGGGTGTACACAGACGATGACACTCCGGATATCGATGAACATCTGCAAAAATTACCGCTGCAGATCCGTGTTTACGAGATCACCGGACCACTGTTCTTTGGTGCCGCCGATGCCATTGAACATATCGTTGTCAAAGACTTTACCAGATGTCTGGTTCTTCGTATGAGAGGCGTCCCTGCACTTGACAGCACCGCCATGAATGCACTTCAGAACCTGGTAAAAACCTGCGAGAGTAAAGGAATTACACTTGTATTCTCCCACGTCAATGAACAGCCCATGCACGTTATGGAAAAAGCCGGTTTTGTGGAACTTGTCGGAAAAGAAAACTTCCAGTCAAATATATCCGCTGCATTAAAAAGAGCTGAAGAGGTCATCTGACCTTTTCAGCTCTTTTTTGAACTCATTTGCAAAATCTACTGATTGACGAATCCTCTATTGACTTTATATAATGATATGGGTGGCAAAAGTGCATTTTGACACTTACATCACATAATAAGTATATTAACGACGTTTTAACCAATCAAAGGAGTGTAACTGTTCTATACTTTTACAGTTTACAGATGAACCGACAACATGAAAAAAACATTTTTTACAAAAGATCCTTCTTTTTATCGTTCTTTTTTCAAATTAATGACAGTCATCGCGTTGCAAAACCTGGTGGCCTACAGCGTGAATATGCTGGACAATATCATGCTGGGAAGTTATAGCCAGAATGCACTTTCCGGCGCTGCGACGGTAAACCAGATTTATTTTATCGTAAATCAGATTGCACTGGCGATCGGCAATGCATTAATTGCAATCACCTCCCAATACTGGGGAAGCCATCAGACCAAACCGATCCGAAAGGTAACAAAAGCCGCACTGTTATTTAGCCTGGCAATTGCCGCCGGAATTATCGCTTTATGTATGCGTATTCCGAATACACTGATTGGTCTTTTTACGACTTCACCGGATATCATAAGAGAAGGTACTATTTACCTTCATATCATACAATGGACATTTTTATTTTTTATGATCAGCAACCTTTTACTGGCCATGCTCCGCAGCGTGGAGACCGTGAAGATCGCATTCCTTATATCCGTCATATCCCTGCTGGTGAACGGCGGAATCAATTATATCCTGATTTTCGGAAGATTCGGTGCACCGGAAATGGGAATCAGAGGTGCCGCCATCGGAACTTTCGCAGCACGCATACTGGAACTGGGAATCGTTCTTTTCTACGTATGGAAAAAAGACACAAAAATCAAATTGTTTGATGAAAAATTCCGGGATGGTATTATCGGAAAAGGCAGTGGTAATGTATGGAAAACCTTTTTTAAAGTGTGTATTCCCATCCTGACTTCCAGCTTGTTGTGGGCAGTTTCCCTTCCTATGCAGACAGCGATATTGGGGCATCTTTCTGCGGATGCGATTGCAGCCAATTCCGTATCAAGCACCTTTTTTCAGTATCTGAAGGTAATCGTCATTGCGATAGCCGGCGCTTCTGCCGTCGTGATCGGAAAAGATATCGGAAGCAATGACGAAGAAAAAGTACGCTGCAACGGACGTACCCTTTCCGTACTCTATCTGGCTATCGGACTCTTGCTTGGAACTGTATTATTCTTACTCCGAAGTCCACTGTTATCCATGTACCGATTGACCCCTCAGGCTACTTTGTATGCAGACCACTTCATGATTATTATGAGTGTGATCATGGTTGGAATGTCTTATCAGATGCCGGTCGGAGTTGGCATCATCCAAGGTGGCGGGGATACCAAATTTTCGATGTATCTGAACCTGATCTCCGTCTGGTGCATTGTAATGCCATTGTCCTTCCTGGCTGCATTCTACTGGAAGCTGCCGGTAGAACTTGTGGTGATCGCTGTGCAATCCGATCAGATCTTTAAATGTCTGCCCATATTCCTGCGCTTCAGAAGCTACAAATGGATCCACAAACTGACAGCAATCGACTGATGCAGGAGGTATTCACCGTTACTGTTCGCGTTACTGTTCACTGGTAATATCCCGCGAGGTGTTTTTTGTGAGCGAAGGTCACAGAAAACCCGAGACATATCGCGCGAATTTATGCGATTAGCATAAATTCTGTGCATCGCGCAGCGTGTTGCTGGGCACGGAGTGAACAGTAACCTGTTCACCTCCTGCATCAAATGAATATACGAAAATCGTCTTGACACCCCTCCCCTTTTCGGTATATGATTATACCAATATAAGGGAGTAACCTACGTAAGAATTAGCGTTTGTGATGTCGTCAGTACGATGGAAACATCCGGTGTCACAAGAAAATGGTGAGACTTTTATTGCATTTTTTGTTATGCAATAAAGGTTTCTTTTTTTATCGAAAATTCCTTCATTGCATAAACTATAGTCCTTGAACAGGTAGAAAGAGGAGGAACACGTTATGAAGGAATTTTACCGGCAAACTGTAAAAGAAGTTCTGGATCATGTAGAAAGCAGCGAAGCAGGACTTACAAGCGAACAGGCAGACCATTCCCGGGAAAAATGTGGCTGGAATGAGCTTACCGGAGGAAAGAAAAAAAGTATCACCCGGATTTTCTTTGAACAGTACAAAGATTTTCTGGTACTTATCCTGATTGCAGCGGCACTCATCTCCGGGATTCTTGGTGATGTGGAGAGTGCTGCCGTTATCGTGATCGTGATTACGATCAATGCAATTTTAGGAACGATTCAAACCGTAAAAGCAGAGCAATCCCTGCAAAGCTTAAAGAAACTTTCCGGTCCGGAAGCAAAAGTATTGCGTGATGGCACAACCCTTCAGCTTCCGGCAAGAGAACTGGTCGTTGGAGATATCATCCTGTTAGAGGCCGGTGACATGATTCCGGCAGATGGCCGACTGATCGAGAATGCAAGTCTTAAGGTCGATGAAAGCGCTCTTACCGGAGAAAGTCTTGCAGTTGAAAAGGACCTGGAGACCCTGGAAGCAGAAGTTCCCCTGGGTGATCGAACCAATATGGTATTTTCCGGCAGTTTTGTGACATACGGACGAGGCAAAGCAGTTATAACAGACACAGGAATGCAGACAGAAGTCGGGAAAATTGCGGGGCTTTTGAAATCGACCTCCGAAAAACAGACTCCGTTGCAGGTGAATCTGGAGGAATTTGGCAAGAAGCTTTCCATTTTGATTCTGATATTCTGCGGAATCCTATTTGCAATCAGTGTATTTCGCGGGGAAAAGATCGGTAGCGCATTTATGTTCGCAGTTGCACTTGCAGTTGCAGCTATCCCGGAGGCCTTAAGTTCTATCGTGACAATTGTTCTTTCTTTTGGCACACAGAAGATGGCAAGAGAACATGCTATCATTCGCAAACTTCAGGCTGTGGAAGGTCTGGGAAGCGTTTCCATCATCTGCTCTGATAAGACAGGAACACTTACACAGAATAAAATGACGGTTGAAGATTACTATGTGGCTGGAAAGCAAATCCCGGTATCTGAACTTGATCTGGATGATCCGGCGCAGAGATTTCTTATGGATTACAGTATCTTATGCAACGATTCGACCAATGAAAATGGTGTGGAAATCGGAGATCCGACAGAGACAGCATTGATTCATCTGGCAAGCCAACACGGACTGGCTGCCGCAAGCATAAGAAATCTCTATCCAAGAGAAGGGGAGCTTCCATTTGACAGTGATCGTAAGATGATGTCAACACTCCACCGAATCGACGGTGAAAATCGAATGATTGTAAAAGGCGCTGTTGACCGGCTTCTGGAACTTACAGAACAGATTTGGACACATGATGGTATTCGCGAAATAACAGAGGCAGATAAGATAAAGATCCAACAGCAGAATCAAAGCTTTTCCATGGAAGGATTGCGTGTTCTGGCATTTACCTATCGCGAAATCCCGGAGAAACATACGTTATCAACGGATGATGAAAATCATCTGATATTCCTTGGACTCATTGCCATGATGGATCCGCCGAGAGAAGAATCAAAAGCCGCAGTTGCAGAATGTATCAAAGCAGGGATTCGACCGGTTATGATCACCGGAGATCATAAGATCACCGCGGCCGCTATTGCTAAAAGAATTGGGATTTTACAGGACTTATCCGAAGCCTGTGAGGGTGCTGATATCGAAAATATGAGCGATGCCGAACTAAGGGATTTTGTTCCGAAAATTTCTGTATATGCAAGAGTTTCACCCGAACACAAGATCCGTATTGTCCGCGCCTGGCAGGAAAAGGGCATGATCGTTGCGATGACCGGGGACGGTGTCAATGATGCTCCGGCATTGAAACAGGCAGACATCGGTGTTGCAATGGGAATAACCGGAACGGAAGTAGCGAAAGATGCTGCTGCTATGGTCCTTACAGACGATAATTTTACTACAATTGTAAAAGCAGTAGAAAATGGACGAAATCTGTATCAAAACATCAAATATGCAATCCGGTTTCTTTTGTCCGGAAACTTTGGAGCTATTCTGGCTGTTTTATGTGCATCAATCGGCGGACTTCCTGTTCCGTTTGCACCGGTACACTTGTTGTTCATTAATCTTCTGACAGACAGCCTTCCGGCGATCGCACTTGGTATGGAGCCACATAGCAGTGAAGTGATGAACGAGAAACCACGTTCTGCTGACAAGTCGATACTGACAAAAGATTTTCTTGGAAAAATCGGCCTGGAAGGCTTTGTGATTGGCGCAATGACAATGCTCTCGTTTTTGACAGGTTATCACATGAACGGTGCACTTCTCGGCAGCACATTTGCTTTTGGTACACTTTGTCTGGCACGCTTATTTCATGGATTTAACTGTAAGTCAGATCACCCGGTTATCTTTACAAAACGCTTCTTTAACAACAAGTGGCTGCAGGGAGCATTTGTGCTTGGCGCGGTGCTTATTACCTCTGTACTGACAGTTCCGGAATTCCACCGGGTGTTTAAAGTGGAAACTCTGAATCTGATGCAGCTTGGATGTGTATATCTGTACGCATTTGCCAGTCTTCTGATTATTCAATTGCTGAAATGGATTCGTATGAAGTTCAGACAGCGGTAAAATTCTGCAATATGGAAGCAGAACCAGATCACAAACTGATGGCCTGTCATGAGGGGCTTTATATCATCGGTGATGGCAGTGGCATTACTCATTCTTTGTCTCATGCTTCGGCCAGTGGGGTATATGTTGCAAGACAGATTGTCTCTAACTTATAAGTGAAAAATTATCGTAGTTACATATAAAAATCTATTTTTATATATGTATAACAATGTATTCGATGGAGGTGTCTATGACAGAAAGAGAGAAAATGTTAGCAGGAGAACTGTATGATTGCGGAGATCCGGAACTTCTGACACAGTGGCATAAAGCAAAAGATCTGGCAAGAGATTACAATCAGACAGATTCTGCAGATTTTGATGAAAAAGAACGTATTTTAAATGAGCTTCTCGGCGGAAAAGGTAAGAACTTATGGATTACTGCTCCGTTTTATGTTGATTATGGTAACAATATTTATTTCGGGAATAACTGCGAAGTAAATATGAATTGCACGTTTCTTGACGATAATATAATCCGTATCGGAGACAATGCCTTAATTGCACCAAACGTACAAATCTATACTGCATTTCATCCAACCAATGCAATAGATCGTTTTGGCGAGCCAAAAGAAGATGGCTCATTCGAATTTTGTAAAACGCAAACAGCACCGGTCATCATTGGAAATAATGTATGGATTGGTGGCGGTGCTATTATTTTACCGGGCGTTACAATCGGAGATAATGTTGTAATCGGAGCCGGCAGTATTGTAACTAAAGATATTCCCGACAATGTGATCGCAGCAGGTAATCCCTGTAGGGTAATTCGTGCGAATCAGTAAAATTTCCTGATGTAAAACAGGCCGTTATTACAAATTTATAATGATAAACCTGTATTATCCACAACTTTTTTTCGTGAATAATACAGGTTTATTTAAATGCATGCTATCATACTACCTGTCACTGCATCCTAATTCAGCATATTCCTGTTTTAATTCTTCCGCAAGATACGCATCGCTCATACAATGCATATCTGAAACACCATCTCGAATCAGCTGATATACCTGGGAATGGTAAAAGAAATCCAATGCAGCGTCCAATGAAATTTCCTGCTGTCTGGCAAAACACTCTATGACACGACTATATTTTTTCTGAAGTAAAATCGGATTGGCTTTCATAACATTTCACTCCCTTCGAAATGTAACAGAGACAATGCTTTCTCTGTGCGGAAACACATCTGCATATTCGGCTTTTCATACCGCAGACGGTTAATAGCTTCTGTTTTATCTATCAGTCCGTCAAAGAATAATTCCACAGTATTAAAAACCTTATCATTGGCAACACCGCCTGCAACAAGGTCATAATCCGTCAAGTCATTTCCACTTCTGCAGTCCAGAATGAAATCTAGCCATTCCTCGGAATAAGAATCAAATTTCAATATTTTCAGTTCAACTTCCCGGCTTTCATCATATTTATAACAGGAGATGATGCCATCCTTCCCACGACGTTTGAACTTACCACACCACTTTTCTGCCTGTTCATACAATGGTGTTACATAGAAACCGCGCCCAAAATCCACATTGGGGCGCGAATGTACCAAATCTGGCTTTTCTATCTCTAGAAAAGAGCCATGATAGAGAATCATACTTCCACCCCCCTTTCTTTCATCACATCAATAAGATCATCCACGATATATTCCCGACTCTGAGTATGCAATACTTCATATTCTGGCACGATATAACCGTTTAAAATATCGCTTTTTTCAGTAAATGCCTGATATACACGCTCTGCATCTACTCCCAGCTTTGCCGCCACATTTTCGATACAAAATACAGCGAATTCCAATTCATTGGAATTTTTGATTATTTCATCAGCCATCATACATAATCCCTCCCAAAAATGATTGTCACTTATACATCAATTTTATCAGAAAGTACCTGTTTTATCCATGAATTTATTATATATCAGAGCAATGTGGAAATGATTAGTTACTGTTTCCTGATCATTCCCTACACATAAATATAATCACTCATCACCGGCTGCAAATTGTTAGAAAGCAGTGCATCATAGACTTCTTCTACATTTCTTCCATCTGAGATCTCGAACTGGTCATCGCCCTTGTCCTCGATGTCATCTACATGGCTTCCGATTCCGGTGCTGACTCCGGCGGAGATTTTAGTTGCCGCGATACCTACCAGGTTGTCACGTACCCGTGCACACTCTCTCGTGGACACTGTGATGCTTGCAAATGGCATGAATAACCGATATGCGCACACAACCTGCAAAAGCTGCTTCTCGTGAACATCCATAGGATTGATACGATCGTTATTGATGATCGGGCGCAGACGCGGACAGGAAAATGCGATTTCTGCATGCGGATATTTTCTCTGCAGAAGATATGCATGGTATCCGGTCGCAAATGCATCCTTTCTGAAATCATCCAGACCCAGCAGTGCACCAAATCCTACTCCTCTCATACCTCCTCTTATGGCACGCTCCTGGGCGTTGACACGATACGGATAGATACGTTTGTGGCCTGCCAGATGAAGTGTTTCATATTTATCGGAATTATAGGTCTCCTGGAAGACAGTTACATAATCAGCGCCACATGCATGCAGATACGCATACTCATCAGAGTTCACCGGATAGATTTCAAGTCCGATCACTTTGAAATATTTTCTTGCGATCTTGCAGGCATTTCCGATATATTCCACTGTGGATTTGTTTCTGCTTTCTCCGGTCAGAATCAGAATCTCCTGCAAGCCTGTCTCAGCGATCGCCTGCATTTCTTTTTCAATCTCGCTTTCATTTAACTGGGCACGTTTGATCTTATTATGACAGTTGAATCCACAGTAAATGCAATAATTTTCACAATAATTCGCAATATAGATCGGTGTGAACATATAGACGCTGTTTCCAAAATGTTTTCTTGTCTCAATCTGCGCTGCCTGGGCAATCTCTTCGATGAAAGGCAGTGCTGCCGGTGATAAAAGCGCCGCAAAATCTTCCGGAGTTCTGGAACTGTGGGCGAGGGCACGTTTTACATCAGCTGCCGTATATTTGTCATAGTCATACGCATGCATGGCATCTACGACCTGATCCAGGATCTCAGACCCGATATCTTCCATACCCGGCATATATTTCATATGATCGATTCTGTTTTTCTTCTGATCTTCCAGAATCTCTTCGCTTAAGATACTTTCATTGATATGCTGATTTTCCATGGTCTAGTCCTCCAAAAATCCGGTCAGCGGTGATGATGCACTTGCTCCTCTTTCGATCTGTCTTCCCAGACCGGAAAGGTAGGCGCTTCGTCCTGCTTCGATTGCCTTTTTAAATGCCTCTGCCATAACCGGCACGTCTCCGGCTGTCGCGATTGCTGTATTTGCCATAACGGCAGCCGCTCCCATTTCCATAGCCTCACATGCCTGAGACGGGCGGCCGATTCCTGCGTCAACGATGATCGGCAGATCCATCTCATCGATGAGGATCTGGATAAACTCCTTTGTCGCCAGACCTTTGTTTGATCCGATGGGTGCTCCCAGTGGCATGATGCAGGCTGCTCCGGCATCTTTCAGAGCCCTTGCCGCATTCAGGTCCGGATACATATAAGGCATAACTACAAATCCTTCCTTTGCAAGGATTTCTGTTGCTTTGATCGTCTCATAGTTATCCGGTAATAAATATTTGGAATCGTGTACAACTTCGATCTTTACAAAATCCCCACATCCCACTTCTCTTGATAATCTGGCGATCCGCACTGCCTCCTGGGCATTTCTTGCTCCGGATGTATTCGGAAGCAGGGTTACATTCTCCGGAATGTAATCCAAAATATTGGCAAGTCCTCCTTCGTTTGCACGGCGAAGTGCGAGTGTGATGATCTGTGCGTCTGCTTTTTCAATGCAGGCTTTCACAAGATCCAAAGAAAATTTTCCTGATCCTAAGATAAATCTTGATGTGAATTCATGTCCTCCAAGGCTCCATGTATCTTTTGTACTCATAGGTTTATTTCTCCTTCTTCGTAACTGTTCATTGTCTACTTAATATCTGCTGAATAGTTACCTGTATTCTTTATACTTCGTAATGGTTCACTGTTTTCACAATGTCTGCTGAATAGCTGCTATATTTCTTCTTCTCCAAGCAGCAAACGGGTGATCATATTGGCTTCATGGGCTGCGCAGATCGCAACCCTCGGAGCCATCAATCCATGTCCATAAGTCGGTTCCGTAACCTGATCCCCGCAAAGATAGAAGTTTTTCATCAATCGCCGGGTACGAATTGTATTGCTGCTTCCATACCCGGCCATTCCGGATGCGGACACCAGTTTTTTCTCCGGAAAATGCTCCAAAATTCCATTTACAAGCATGGCTTTTGCCTCCGGATTGTCAAATGCTTCACATATAATTCCTGCATTCTCAAAAAGTGAAATCAGATTCTCTTCTGTCACTTTGACACAATCCGTCTGAATGTCGATATACGGATTGATCCTTTGAAGCAGAGACTTTAAAGCATCTGTTTTGTACATACCGATATGTTCTGTAAAATACTGCTGCCGGTTCAGATTCGTAATATCCACCACATCAAAATCAATAAGACGAAGATGGCCCACGCCGATACGCGCAAGTGCATATGCCACGTTGGATCCCAGACCTCCGAGACCTGCGATCGTCACCCGGCCTTCGGACAGTTTCTTTTGCTTTTCCGGTGAATGACGTTCTTCAAGTGCAGCCTGTATTTCCTCTTTTGTCAAAACCTTCGTTGTCTCCATTTTCAGCCTCCTCCTACAAATGTCACCACCTCCATGCGGTCTCCGTCTTCTAACATCCTGTCCGCATACTCGTTTTTGGGAAGGATCTCACCATTCAGTTCTACTGCAATCCGTTTCATCTGGTATCCTGCGCTTTCAAGATACACTTCTACAGAAGTTGCCTTCTCCAGTTCGATTTCTTTTCCGTTTACTTTGATCACTTGCATCTCACCTCCTTGAAGCAAAAAAGAGTCCACAAAGAAACGTACCCTCGGTGGTGCGCCCCTTCATGAACTCTCGCTCAATCTCATTCTTTTATACCTGAAACGATGTACTAGATTCGCGAAAAAAGGAGATACCTAAGTATCTCCCGTTAAATCTGTCGTAATTTTTCTGTATCTTCACAGTTACAGACTCTCTTACATAACGTTCCTACGTTGGCATTATCCAAATCAGGTATATGGGTCGAAGTTTTCAACTTCCTCTCAGCCTATCACATAAGCTCCCCGGTTCTATTTATTTGACAGTTCAAGTATAATTATTTTTTTCTGTTCTGTCAAATATATTTTTGAATCAAAACGTAACTGTTCAGTACCTTCACAGTTACGAGCCAAAATGCATTTTAACGATAAAAACACGCTTTGCGAGTTTTTATCGTTATCGCGGCACTCCTCAAGGTTCCGTGCAAGCACGGACTTTGACTCGTTGCTCGCGTAAATCACCTTCGGTGATGGCATTTTGGCTTGTATGTCTCGGGATTTTGACATATTCATGTCAAAACACCTCGCGGGACAATGGCTACTGAATAGTTACATCAAAACTATAATTTCACACAGTTTCTTTGTTACTGTCCACTCAGTGACCAGTAACGTTTCTTTTTCTATGCATCCGGTATATCACTTGAAGAATCCTGCATCTCAGATTTAATTCTTATCCTTACCAATCGTTTCCTCAATACCTGCAATTAATGTTTTCATTGTATATCCCAGTATTTCATTTCCGAACGCTTCAGAAGATTCTCTGACCGGATGACGTCCCGCGATCCCGATCAGATTACTCTCATCTTCTTTTACCTGACTAAAGTCAACCAGCTCCGGCCGTACGGCCATGACGATAGATGTCTCATTCGCTCCGGCATGATCGTACTGATATCTCAGTCTTTCATCTTCTGCGAAAGTCCATGCCGTAAAAATAGTTAACCCATATTTTTCTTTCGCCTCTTCCTCCAGCTCCTGAAATGCATGGGTCGACGGACCATGTCCATGTCCTACAACAATGCGGATCCCGGCTCTGGAAAGCTGAGCGAAAATACTGCGCAGATAGTCCTGGAACAATCCCTTCTCCAGCCAGTAAGCGCTGCCTTTCATCTGCTGGACATGATAGGTATTCAGTGCACCTTCCGTGTTAATATCCATCCCATAAAACGCTTTACCTCCGTCATGGAATACACGGTCCGGCCCCATAAACAATACAGGAAGTACCACGCCTCCGACCTTTTCTGCTACCCGGACAAACAGTTCTTTTGACTGAATTCCGTCAGCTCCAAGAGGCATGTGCGGACCATGCCACTCCAGTGTACCAAGCGGCAGATAAGCAACCGGCATCTCCTTTATTCTCTGTACACATTCTTCCGGAAGTAATTCTTCGTATAATACCTTCTTCATCCTATTCACCTTATCCTTTCACCGCCGGGAAGTGGCAGTTCATATTATAGCACCAGCGGCTGATGAATATCATCAGCCGCTGCCTTTTTTAATTGGTACATCGCTTCGCTTTTTATTTTACTCTGTCTGCGCTGCCACGTACAATAAGCTTCGCAGGTACGATCACTTTTAACCCTATCTCCCTGGAGGATGTGATGCGTTCACGAAGAAGGCGAACCGCCTCCTCACCCAATAATTCCATATGCAGGCGCACTGTAGTCAGCGGCGGAACCAGATAGTTGGCCACCGCTATATCATTATATCCCACAATACTCACATCCTCCGGAATCCGGAGTCCCTTTTCACTGACTGCCCGATAACAGCCCACGGCCAGAGAGTCATTATTTGCAAATATTGCTGTAGGTTTTTCCTTCCCTTCCAGGATTTCCCTGCACAGCACATAACCGTCCTCCGGTGTAAATTTCCCCACCCGCACAAGTGCCGGAGAGAATTCACCGATTCGCTCCATATATTTTTTGTAAGTTACCATTCGTTCATCATGCACTTCCTCGCCATCCTTGTCGACTTCATAGCCGCCAATAAATGCTATCTTTTTATGTCCCAGTCCTGTCAGATAATCCATCACCGCTTCCACAGAACTGTCCAGATCGTTGACTACGCAATCAAACTGATCTCCTTTTGGCATAGCATCCAGAAATACTGTAGGCTTTTTGAAGTCTTCTATCTGCCTTACCATGCTCTTACTGAACGTTCCAAGGCACAAAAGGCCATCGAGTCCTCCAAGATTCTTCAGCTCCTCCAGATTCTGGATCTGACAGCGTTCCATATTCTCTGCCTCTAGTTTTTTTTCTACCGCTAGACGGACTGTCAGATAATAAGTATCTCTCAGCTCCTCCTCTCTGGAATAGGAATAATAAACTCCAACCGTCAGGTGACGCTTCCTGCTTTTTCTTTCCCTTGCCTGATACTGAAGTTCCCTGGCAGTATCAAATATTTTCATTCTGGTCTCATCCTGCACATTCAACGTCTCATCATGGTTCAAAACTCTGGAGACCGTCGCTGCGGAAAAGCCGGTACGCTCTGCGATATCTTTTATTGTAGCCATCTTAAATCCCTCTCTGCATGATACTTTTCAATATTTTTCGAATCGCATCAGCTATGTCAGTGCATTTCATGGTTTATCTTACCATATTGCCCACAACCACGCAACGAATTGTTACGACGCTGTAACTGTGAAGGTACTGAACAGTTACACGACGCTGTCCTTATGCCGTTGTCTCCTCCGTGGCTGAATTCGCCAGAATAACCGCCGCCAGGATAATGACACATCCCAATATCATGCGCAATGTAATACTTTCATGAAGAATCATAACCGAGAACAAGGTTCCGAAGACAGACTCCATAGACAGAATGATTGCCGCCTTTGTCTCATCCACATACTTCTGGCATGCTGTCTGAAGAAGATAACAGACCGTTGTGCTGATAATGCCGAGATAGAGAACACTCCACCATCCTTTTGCAGTAACCTGAAAATGCACCTGCCCGGAGGCAATCATGAATACCAACGATAAAATGCCTGCCGTACACATCTGAATAAAATTCAACACAGATGCCCGGTACTTCTTTACAAAGATGCTTGTCAGAAAAATCTGAAAAGCAAAGCCCACTGCACATATAAGGGTCAGTCCGTCACCCAGTCCCAGGGACAGATCTTTATCCAGGGACAGAAGCCCCACCCCCACGATGGCCAGCACTGCTCCTATTATACCTCTGAATCCTACTTTTTTCCGGCAGATCAGAAAAGCAATAAAAGGAACAATCACCACATTTGTGGCTGTGAGGAACGCATTCTTTGACGGAGTTGTATATTGCAGTCCTATGATCTGAAGAGAAAACCCAATAAAAAGAGCTGCGCCCATAAAAACTCCTGCAGTTACTTCCTCTTTTTTTATTCCTTTCAGGTTCCGGATACTTATCCCACTCATAAGCACGGAAGCCAACAGAAAACGAATGGTCATGATCTGAAAAGGCGACAGACTGTCAAGAGCCATATCACTGGCCACAAATCCTCCTCCCCAGATAACAGTAACTAATACCAATCCGGCAATCGCCATATATTTTTTCATAAATCACCTTATCCTTTCAGAGGTTTCAGACAAATATCAGACCCGATTCCACATAAAAATTCCGCAAGCACATCAATACATCCCTGCACATCTTCCATACTGCACACTTCTGCCGGATTATGCATATAGCGAAGGGGTATGGACATAACTGTTGTAGGTATTCCCCTGCCTGCCATATGAATAGCATCTGCGTCCGTACAGGTTCTTCCACATCCGTTCTCCCACTGATATTTTATATGTATATTCCAGGCAGCTCCGTGCTTTGTCAGTTCTTCCCCTACAGTAGTTGCCGCATAAATTCCACATGTGCACCCTCTTTCCTTGGCCTTTTTCGCAGCCTCCAGGATAATATATCCTCCCAGACGGTCATCAAGGCCTCTTGCACAAAGTCTGTCATTTAAAAGTTCTCTGTTCATATGTATTCTTACTCCCTTTTCCCATTCTATACCGTGTTCATCGTCTGCTCACGCTTTTTGTTGATCCGATAATACAGCCCTACACTGAGCAGGAATCTGGATACCTGATCCATCGCAATAATAATCCAGATTATTGTCAAAGGCAGCCTTAACACATAAGCAGCCAGCATGCACAAAGTATTGCCGTATCCCTGGAAAGAGGCTGTAACCACCGTCGTGATCACCACAAACGGGAATTCGAATATAATGGTCTTCATATACCCCTCTGCCAGAGAGAGGATCCGGGGATCCTTTGAGAAAAATCCAAGAAAAAGCGGTGCCTTAAAATATAACACCACCTGGAAAATAAACACAATGATCATTTCCGTAAGTATGGTCTGCTCCGCAATCTTCCTGCAATCCTGATGTCTGCCCGCACCGTATGCCCGGGCGATCAAAACCGTAGCCCCAATTGCCACTCCCTTATAAAAACACCATAACGTATCCGTAATCCGGATACAGATTCCCTGTGCGGAAATGTCATTTGCAAGCAACCGTCCAACCATTGCCGTGATTACCAGGTTTGCCGAAATCTGAAGTATATTTTCCAGTATCATCGGAATAATGATTTGATAAATATCTCGTTTTATAACTTTTTTTCCGTACACAGAAACCTCCATCCTTTTTAAAACGGGTGTTTGAATATACTTCAGACACCCGTTTTATTATGCTTTGTTTATAAATATGACTATGCTTCTATTTACCGAATTTGGCTTTCATTTCCTCCTTCCATCTTTTCCCTTCCTTTCTTACTTTCTTCTGTATTGCTCGGCCCGCTCTGCCAGCGATTCCTTCCCGGTTCCGAAAATCTTCCAGGTAAATGTAAACGGTTCCGGATACAGTTTATCTTTTTCCAGACACTCGGCACCCCAGCTTGCACTTCCCAGACCATGCTGTGCATAATCAACAGATAATTGGATATTTTCCGTTCTGTGAAGTTCGTTTGTATGTGTCGCCTGTGTCAGGTCTTCCTGTGTATAATGTAATGCGCCAAAAGAGAATTCTTTATCCGATGCGATACAGATTCCGTTACCCGCCTCTGTCACAAACGCAGCCCAGCGAGTATCCTCATGATTACCTGTCTCCTGAGGCACTACATAAGGAAAATAGAAATCTTCCACGTTCTTCTCCCAGCAGCCTATCGCGTTGCCTTCTTTACAGTCCGGATATGTTTCCAGAGGTCCTCTTCCGTACCAGACTGCCTGTTCACAGGCTTTATCCAGCACAAATCGCATACCGATCCGCGGAAAACTCTCCGGAAGCTGCACACCGGTTGGCACTCCGTGATAACTCATGCTTATAAGACCATCTGCCTGAATGTGATATTCCGCTTTCACAATGATTTTCCAGTCAACAGTGATCGGTGCATAGATCTGCGAAACGGAGATAACCACTTCCTGCTCTTTCTCCTCTACCGTCATCTTTTCCACAAGGTTTGTCATGGCTTTCAACATCGCTTTTTCCCAGATTTCAGCCACATTCTTGTCATTGTCAACAGGTGCTCTCCAGAAGTTCAGCCCCAGTCCTTTGCAGATTAACCGTTCGCCATTCAATGTATAACCATTTAAATATCCATGAACCCGGTCAAACTCGGCAGTAAAATTCTGGCCTTCCACATAAATAATTCCTGATTTCTCCACCATATGCAGTTCTCCGGAGCTTCCGTTATCTGCCGGCTCTTTCACTGTCTTTTGAACTGCTTTATTGAGACATTCCTGATGGAACGCAACCTCATGATGAGCTTCCTCAGACCAGATCTGTTTTTCTTTGTAACATACTGTGATCGTCAGCCAGATATCCTGTTCATCACACCATGCTCCTGACTCTGCAGAATCATATACCGTGATGCGTTTGCATCCATGTGGTGCTATCTCACTCAGATCTACCTTACCTTCCAGCAGAATTCCCTGCAGTGTATGAACCTTGAATGTACCTTCAAGATGAGACAGGTCAGTAAAATCATATTTATTGCAAACTGTAATTTCACCTGTGGTTTTATCAAAATCGATAAATGTTACCGGCTCCATTACCTTTTTCACCTGTAAAATACCTGGCGTCGGTCTTCTGTCTGCCTGGATCAGTCCATCACAACAAAATGCCCCACTGTTTGGATAATCCCCGTAATCTCCGCCATATGTATAGTAGGCTTTGCCGCTGCTGTCATATTTTTTAATACCGTGATCAACCCACTCCCAGATAAAACCGCCCTGCAGCCTTGGATATCGTTCAAATATTTCCCAGTATTCTTTTAATCCTCCCGGGCCATTTCCCATTGCATGTGCGTACTCGCATACTACATGAGGTTTCTTCTTTGCAGTGTCTCTTCCCAGGATCTCCAATGCCTTATGTCTGGTATACATGGTACTGTACACATCAGCTATGGAAGCATCCCTGTCTTCCTCGTAATGAACCAGTCTGGTTGGATCATACTCTTTTATAAATCTTCCGCTGGCTACAAAGCTGCTTCCGAATCCTGATTCGTTTCCCAGTGACCAGAACAGAATACTTGGATGGTTCTTATCCCTTCTTACCATACGTTCCGCACGATCCACATAGCTTTTTTCCCAGATCGTATCATCACTGATCTTATTCATGTTTTTGGTATAAGCCATCTGGTTACACTCCAGATCAGCTTCCTCCATCACATAAAGTCCAAGACGGTCACACATATCCAGAAAATCAGGATGTGGCGGGTAATGAGAGGTTCGTACTGCATTGATATTGTTCTGTTTCATCAGATACAGATCAGCCAGCATATCCTCTTTTGTAATGCATCGTCCTGTATTTTCGTTCCAGTCATGTCGGTTTACTCCTTTTAATTTGATAGCCTCTCCATTTACCAGGAATAATCCGTCTTTTACACAAATATTTCTGAATCCTGTCCACTCTCCATAGGATTCCAGAACTTCTCCCTGTTTCTTCAGGGTGATAATCACCCGATACAGCTCAGGGTGCTCTGCTGACCAGGGTTTGATATTTTCCAGAATTACCTCTGTCTCATATTCTGTCTCGCCTTTTTTTCCACTTATCTCGCGGCTCTCACTGAAGATGACCTGTTCACCGTCCATTACTTCCATCTCAACGGTAAGCGCCGTCTCATCCTCGGTATGATTTTCAAACACTGCTTCCAGGCAAATCTTTCCGGTCGTCTCATTCTGTTCCATAACCAGATCAGATACGATACGCCAGTCCAACATATGCTGTTTCGGTCTCCGGATCAGAGATACATCTCTGATGATTCCGGCAAACCACCACATATCCTGATTTTCCAGATAACTGCCATCACTGAACTTGTAGACGATCACCGCCAGCACGTTTTCCCCATCCTGCAATGCTTCTGTCACATCGAATTCAGTTGTGTTACGAGGTCCCTGGCTGTATCCTATGAATGTACCGTTGAGCCATACGTGATAAGCACTTTCAACTCCGTCAAACCTCAGGATATATTCCCTGTCTTTTTGTTTCTCCTCCTGAAAAGTGTACCGGTAAACACCCGTAGGATTGTCTGCCTGTATGCCCGGGTCGTCCAGAATCGGGAACAATGCTATCGCATCATTATAATGTGGATAATCATAACCATTCAGCTGCCAGTGTCCGGGAACCGGCATCATGCCAAACTCCCGATCGTCATATTCCTTCTCCATACATGTGTCAGGAACATAAAACGGTGACTCATAATAAGCAAATTTCCACTGTCCGTTCAACAGACGGTAATTGGAACATTCTTCTCTTCTTCCCTGTCTTGCCGATTCCTTATTCGGATAACCACAATAAAACGGTCTGACCGGAAGACGATTTCTTCCAAGGACCTCTACGTTACTCCAATCCATGTGTTTGTATACGTATTCCATATCTTTCCCCTTTCTACTTTTATTCAGGGCAACTTTCCCTGAGAATCAACTGATTTGGTACAATGATTTTTAAACCTTGTTCTCTTTTCGTGTAAAGACATTCCATCAATGTCTTTGCTGCCATCATTCCGACCAGGTCATTATGTAACTTCACAGTAGAAAGCCCGGGAGTTACAAAGGATGCCACCTGATCATCGTTACACCCGACAATCGCCACATCACCCGGAACAGAAATTTTCTCTTCTTTCAAAGCTTTCAAAAAACCGATGGCCATGGTATCGTTTTCCACAAATACCGCCCGTGGAAGCCTTCCTTTTCGGATAATTTCTTTTCCCAGCTCATATCCAAACTGTGTGTGATTGGATGGACACAGGTAGATATTTTTCTCATCATATTTTCCAAGGCTTTTCATAATCTGCCGGAAATAAAGAAAACGTTCATCTCTGTGAATCTTGCCATTCGCTTCCAGTCCGTATGTCCCCATATATCCGATAGAATCAAATCCTTTTTTCAGGAAAATATTTATAACTTTCTTTACTGCCTGTTTAAAATCGTTTATCACGCAATCAGCTGTAAGTGATCCATCTTTCAGGTGAAAGTCCGCACATACCACCGGCAATCCGGAATCCAGAACAGCCTGTCTGAACACCTTCTTTTGATACCAGAGTGTGGAATATCCTGCAAAGATCAAACCCTGATAATCGGATATCTTCGATGCGTTGGCATCCAGCATAGATTCAAAAACCTCTTTTACTTTAAATCCGTTTTTTTCAAGTTCCATCTTTATATTCACGCGGATAATCTGATAAAATTTATCTTCCACTTCTTCTTCCTCGCCATACAAAAGCATAACTCCTATGGTTCCTCTTGTACCTTGAATGGCTGAGTATTCAAAACATTTATTGTATCCCAGTTCGCCTGCCGCCTCCAGAATCCTTTCCCTTGTCTTCTGAGATACAGAAAAGGTAGTATCATTTTTCAGAACTCTGGATACAGATGCTGCAGATACCCCGGCCCTCCGGGCGACATCTCGTATGGTAGCCATATTCCCACCTCTTGATTAATTAAATCACATCGTCTGACTGTACATTTACCTCCGATTTAATTTAGTTAATATTTCTTTATGTTTAGTAAATTTATTTCTATTCCTTATACCATCACATTACTTGAAATAATAGGATTTGTCAACAATATAATTGGATATTCTTCTGTTTTTTTGTAATAATATATATTTTTATCACTTTTGTATAATTTATCATACCTGTTGTTTAGTAAATTTATATAAAGAAAATGGACTGTTTTATCACAAAACAGTCCATTTTCTTTCGTCTTTAGTAAATTTATTTACCTGATCAATATTCAACAACCCCATAATATCTGCGGTCATCCGGATTATGATCTCTTACTATCGAAAAATAATAGCAGAACCATTCCAGCGGTACAAACATAACGAACGGTGCCAGACCATCATGAAGTCCCATAGCAAAGTCTGCATAATCCAGAACAATTGCTGTCCCCTTCCACTTCTCAACAAACTTAAGCGCTCTCTGTGTAATCACTCTGGAGGAATCTGTAGGAACCAAAAACAAAAACGGAACACCGGATTCCACAATCTCCAGAGGTCCATGACGGATTTCTCCCGCCTGTATCATCGCACCATGAGACTAGGGAAATTTCATTCCGGTAATAACACCTTCTCTCTTTATAAGCAAGAGGCACCATGGAGCTGGCGGATACGGTGTAGAATCCTTTCAGGTTACGAAAAACAGAGGGAGATAATCATAGCCAGGCGCTGTGATTATCTCCCTCTGCTTTCCATTTTTCTGTTGAAAAAGACCCAAATTTAATTCTTTATATTTTTTCCGTACTAGCAATTTCCTTTTCTGTATATTCCTCTATGTCTGTCGCTGTCACCTGTTTAATATGTCGTTTTTTCAGGCGCAGATACACAACTTTCCGAAAAATAGTATAGACCACTGACAGCAGCGGAATAAAAACAAGCATACCTACAATCCCCATAAGATTTCCACCGATCGTAACTGCTGCCAGCACCCAGATTGACGGAAGCCCTACAGATTCGCCGACAACATAAGGATAAATCAGATTTCCCTCAATCTGCTGCAGCACCAGAAATACTATTATGAATATAATTGCCTGCTTCGGGCTTACCATAAGGATCAAAAAACTTCCTACGGCACACCCGATAAAAGCACCAAAAATAGGAATCAATGCTGTAAATGCAATCAGAACTCCGATCAAAAGTGCATACGGCATTCTCAAAATGCTCAGTGTAACAACAAACATACAGCCAAGAATCACAGCTTCCAGGCACTGGCCTGTAAGAAAGTTTGCGAATGTCCGATACGTCAGAGAACAGACTTTAAGAAATGCATCTGCTTTTTGTTTTGGAAGAAAAGCAAAAAGTACTTTTCTGATCTGTACATGCAGCTTTTCTTTCTGAAAAAGGACATAGCAGGCAAAGGAGAAAGCAATAAAAAAAGTCGTCAGTCCACTGACTACGGATCCCACCGCTGACACTGTTGTATTCATCATGTTTCCCGCACCATTTCCAAGCAGACTTATTCCCCACCTGATTGCCTGATCCGGTTTAAACTGCAGCTGATCTACCAGCTTCATAATTTCCCGGTTATCGTGAAAAAAATCGCGAATCCAGATTTTAATCTGCGGAATAAAGTCTGTGATATTTATCATCAAACTTCCCATTGTCTTCGTAAGCTGAGGAATCACGCCAATCATCACCAGTGCGATCACGCCAACCACCAATACGATCGTGAGAAGCAGGCTGACCGGTCTTGCCAGTTTTCTCGCTGTCTTATTTTCTTTTTTTACATTTTCAAAAATTTTCTTTTCCAAAAAACTCATTGGCACGTTGATCACAAATACAATCGCTCCTCCAAGTATAAACGGAAATATAATCTGCCCTATTGTTTTCAGCACATCAAGCACTACATCAAACTTCCACAGGGCAACAACAAGAAGTGCTGTAAACACAATAAGCTCCCGTATTTTTTTTATAGATAAATTACTCAAATCCAATATCTTTCTCCGTTACTGAAAACTTATAAAAAGTTATAAACTTTTATGTTTCATTCCTGCTTCAACGAGTATGCTTTTGACGATATAAATATCAATCTACTCACAAGTTCTTGTACTCTCCATAGGCGTAAATTCCGGACTAACGTATCCGTACATATTTGCATTAACGTTTCAGTGTTAGCTTGCAAATCGTTCTCCATAAGCCTTGAGATTTATAGATGCCTGGAAATCTCTGTCAATCATATTCCCACACTCACATCTATAAATTCTGTCAGATAACTTCAGATCTTTTTTTATGTTTCCACAACAGCTGCAAAGCTTTGATGATGGATAAAACCGATCAGCCACAATAAGCTGGATCCCTTTATCACTGCACCTATATTCAAGCTGTTTTCTAAACCAAAAAAATCCCTGTGCCTGAACTGCTTTGGATAAATGTCTGTTTTTCATCATTCCGCTGACATTCAGATCTTCAATACATATAAATCTTGGTTTTCGATTTACGATCTCAGATATGGTCTGTTTCAAATGGTTTTTACGGATGTTTGTTAATCTGTGATTTCGTTTTAATAAAAGTTTTTCCTTTTTGATTACATTATTTGTTTTACAGTAACTTTCTCCTTTCTTATTTTTCTCGTAAGAACGAGAGATACTACGCTGTAATCTGCGTTTCTGTTTTTCTAGTTTCTTTACTTTCTGACTCTTATTAATGTTCTTATACTTAACGGCATCAGAGCAGACAGCTAAGTCTTTAATTCCCAGGTCTATGCCAACTCCATCATCATTAAGTATTTCCTTGCAGTCAGGAAATTCTACACATACACTGATCCACCAGTTCAATCCATCAAAGGATATTCTCGGATTCATATATTTAACATCTGTTGGAATACGTCCATGTTCTGCAAGTCTTACCCAATTCTTTTTTTGCTTATTTGCTTTCCTGCTGGAAGAAAAACCTTCAAGCTTAACGTGGGTATTACTGAATTGTATCTTAACGTTGTCCTGATAGAACTTCGGCATGGATCTCTTTCTGGACTTGAATCTTGGGAATTTTTGCAAACCCTTGAAAAAGTTCTTATACGCAGTACAGGCATCTTTGATTGCCTGTTTGGTTACATTATTTGAAATACTCAGTAACCATGCATATTCATCAGAATGTCTGAGCTTTGTAAATTCTTTTCTGAGTTCTGCATCTGAAATAAATCTGCCACCTTTTTCATAATTTTCTTTTTCCCTGGCCAAAACCCAGTTATAAGCAAATCTTGAAGCACCTGCGTACTGAAACATCTTAGTTTTCTG
>ERZ506929.184-NODE-184-length-38575-cov-7.568224_pt1 | contig 38575 bp, 37 predicted proteins | sample MGYA00513173_ERZ506929 | MGnify/ENA metagenome assembly ERZ506929 | reverse complement strand
GGGCGTGTGGGGCACAGTGAAGGAACTTCAGGGCGTGTGGAGCACAGTGAAGGAACTTCAGGGCGTGTGGAGCACAGTGAATGAAAACTCAGGGCGGTGATATCTGTAATCTATTTCTCTCGTTTCAGCAGCAGAATTTTCTCTGCCGACAGCCCCGTTATTTCCATCACCGTGGCAGTATCGCACAACTGCACATGATGGCGGATTTTCTCCTTGTCGAATGCATCCTCGTTCATGCTGAAGTTGAGCAGGGCAATCGTGTAGATATGGTTTTCTGATAAAAGTTGAGAAAATGTGATGATTCCCTGCTCTTCTCAGGAAAGTATCAGGAGGCTTACAGTGGTGGTTACAGTGGTTACGGTTACAGAAGTTACAGTTTTCCTGGAGGGGGTAAAGTGCTTTCGGGGACTTACGGATTGTAAGTAGTATATATATAGATTATAAATATATAATAATATATATTTATAATCTCTTTCTAAAGACGGGAGAAGGTAAAGGGGATTCGGAAAACTGTAACTTCTGTAACCGTAACCGCTTCTACCGAAAAACATAGGGAAACTCTCGGCTACTCATAGTTTTCTCATAGCTAACTGATAGACTTGTTTTTATTAACGGAAAACGGCGCAAATGTTAACGGCGTTTAACAGAACTCTGCGGGGTGATTTTTGGCGGTATCGGATATTTGCAGTACCTTTGCACTGTCGTTAGAAGAAAGGCTGCACTTTCTAAAAATAATTATTAACCCTTTAAAAAACTGATTGACTATGGGACAAGGAACTAGTAAGTATCGTAAGATTATGCGTACCCCTCAGACGGGTGAGAACGCTGGTAAGAAGCTCTGGTATGCTACTGCCGTGAGCGACCGTGAGATGAGTTTCGAGGACTTCGTGACTCATATCTCTGAGCACAACTCTCCATACAGCCGAGGCACTATCCACGGCGTGCTGATGGATACTTTGGATTGCCTGAAGCATCTGATTCTGGACGGCAAGAGCGTGCGTTTCTCCGACCTCGGATTGTTCTCCATCGGTATGACCTCACGTGGCGAGGTGAGCAAGGAGAAGGTGACAGCAGCTAGCGTGCTGGGCGTGCATCTGATTGTGAGAAACACGAAATCTTGGAGCAACGCCGAGCTGAAAAAGCTCACCAAGATCGTGGCTTACGATGATTATACCACCGGAGCTGAGGATGGCGGTGGAACTGGGAATACACCGGGTGGAGGTGATACTAGCCAGAGTGCTGGCGGCGAGACCAACAAGGATAACGGCGGAACATCGCAGGGCGGCGGTGGCACTAGCCAGGGCACTGGCGGAACTGACGGCGGCGGCGACAACGTAAGTTTGTAAATCTTGCTTGATGCGGATTGCAAATCCGCAGAGCCCAAATAGGTTAGGACGTTTTTTAACGGCGGATTGCAAATCCGCCGAAACGCCTAACGGATTACAAATCGCCGGAACGCCTAACGGAATTAATCACTAAAAAAACTGCTTATGAAGAAAGAAACTTGGAAGACTGTATTTCAGATAGTACTATCTATCTTGACCGCCATCGCCGCATCTCTGGGCGTGACGAGCTGCATGGCGTAGAACATTACAAACACTAACAAGAAGTGCCGGTAAGTAAAGCTTATCGGCACTTTTTTTTTCAATTAAGTTTCTTTAACCACAACTCTCTTCCGTCATTCAATTATTCTTTGTACTTTAGCACCTCGAAAATAAAAACATATCCTAAAAGGATACTGCAAAATGATACTCTAAAAGGATAATGCAATATGAGCAACGGATTATTACTATGGATCGATGATGAAATTGAGCTTCTCAAGGCGCATATCATCTTCCTGGAGAAGAAAGGTTACGAGGTTGCCACGGTGAGCAATGGATCGGATGCCATCGAACTATGCCGACAGCAATCCTTCGACCTCATCCTCCTCGACGAAATGATGCCTGGACTGAGCGGTCTGGAGACCCTGCAGCAAATCAAGGACATCCAGCCCGCTACTCCCGTTGTGATGTGTACCAAGAGCGAAGAGGAAAACATCATGGACCAGGCTATCGGGTCGAAAATCGCCGACTATCTCATCAAGCCCGTCAACCCGAGCCAGATCCTGCTCTCGCTGAAAAAGAACATCCACCAAAAGGATATCGTGACCGAGATGACGCAGAGCGGATACCAGCAGGACTACCAGCAGATTGCACTGAAGATGATGGACTGCCGTACCTGCAGCGACTGGATGGAGATATACAGAAGACTCGTGAAATGGGAACTGGAACTGAGCGATACCGACAGCCAGATGACCGAGATGCTCGCCATGCAAAAGGAGGAGGCTAACATCGGATTCGCCAAATTCATCGCCAGGAACTATCTGGACTGGATAGACCTGATGAGGAATGGGAATGCCGGAAAGACTGCCGATGCATCTTCTTCCGACGACCGCCCGATGATGAGCCCGGATGTCTTCAGAAACAGAATCTTCCCGATTCTAGACAAGGGGGAGAAGGTGTTCCTCATCGTGATAGACAACTTCAGATACGACCAGTGGAAGATGCTGGCGGCTGACATCGGCGAGCTGTTCGACATAGACGAGGATATGTATATGAGCATCCTGCCTACTGCCACGCAATACGCCCGGAACGCCATCTTCAGCGGTCTGATGCCCAACAAGATTGCCGAGATGTTTCCGGAGCTCTGGGTGGATGAAGACGAGGAGGAGGGCAAGAACCTGAACGAGGAGCCGCTGATACAGACAATGCTCGACAGATACCGCAAGCGATACAGCTTCAGCTATCACAAGGTGAACGATTCGCAGGGCGCCGACCGGTTTATGGAGCACTACAACGAATGCAGGGAGAAGGACCTGAACGTGCTGGTAATCAACTTCATCGATATGCTCTCGCATGCCCGGACGGAATCGAAGATGGTACGCGAGCTCGCCAATACGGAGAGTGCCTACCGCAGCATCACGCAGAGCTGGCTGCGCCACTCGGTGCTCTCGGAACTGTTCAGAAGACTGTCGCAGGATGACTGCAAGGTGGTGATTACCACCGACCACGGAAGCATCCGCGCCTCGAAGCCCATCAAGATCATCGGCGACCGCAACACGAATACCAACCTGCGCTACAAGCTGGGCAAGAACCTGGCCTGCAATGCCAAGGAGGTTTTCACCATCAGGGACCCGAAAAGGGCACAGTTGCCTGCTCCCAACCTGAGTACATCGTATGTCTTTGCCTACGGAGACGCCTTCTTCGCCTATCCGAACAACTACAATTACTACGTTTCGTACTACAAGGATACCTTCCAGCACGGTGGCATCTCGATGGAGGAAATGCTCATTCCGATCATCACACTGACACCGAGAAAGAGAAATTAAAATTAAAAATTAAATATATGAAGATTAAGATTGATTCATTAGACAACATCCATGCTGCAGCCAAGGAATTCCTGCAGAACATGGGCGACGGCAAGGTCTTTGCCTTCTATGGCAAGATGGGTGCCGGAAAGACAACTTTCGTTAAAGCTATCTGCGAGGAACTGGGCGTAGAGGATGTAATCACCTCGCCTACCTTCGCTCTCGTCAACGAATACACTGCCGGAAACGGCGATCCTATCTACCATTTCGATTTCTACCGCATCAAGAAGATTGATGAGGTGTATGATATGGGATACGAGGATTACTTCTACAGCGGAAACCTCTGCTTCCTGGAGTGGCCGGAACTCATCGAGGACCTGCTGCCGGAGGATTGTACCAAGGTGACCATCACCGTGGAGGAAGATGGTAGCAGAAGCGTAGAATTCTAGAGGCTATTTCGCAAATTCGGATTCTAACAAAAAAGCATACGTCCCGATGCAGCTGATGCCGCACCGGGACGTATTTTTTTTAGTCTTCTGCCCTCTCTTACAGCAGAGCCTCAAACTTCTCCTTGAGGGTTGACTTGTTGGCTGCACCAACAAACTTGTCAACGAGCTGGCCACCCTTGAAGAAAAGGATGGTAGGGATATTGCGAACGCCAAACTCCATTGCGATGTCGTCGTTCTCCTCTACATCACACTTACCAACTACCAACTTACCGTCAAACTCCTCTGCCAATTCTGACACGATAGGAGCAATCTGGCGGCAAGGACCACACCATGTAGCCCACAAATCTACTACCAATGGCAACTCGCCATTCTTGTAACTCTCGAAATTCTCGGTTGTAATTGTTACTTCCATTTTTTCTACCTTTTTATATAGTTAATAATATTCTCATAAATCATTTTTAATTGATCTGATACGACATCTTCGGATGGTCGTTGACAAACTGTATCAGCTCCCTGCTCACTCCCACCGTGCGGTCCTGCGCACGCAGCAGCACATTGGTCTTGGTCTCGGCATCGTGAATCTGAAGGAAGAGCTGTGCCTTGCCCTCATCATTCTCCACCAGCGTCTTGATATCATTCACCAGCGTTTCATCTATCACCGTACTGTCCACGATGATGGTAAACTTCTCCAGGCGGTTCTCCTTCACGGTCTGGAGATACTCCACGGTGCTGATCTTGAAGTCGAGATAGTTGCTGTTGCCATAACGGGATACACACTTCGCCGTAACGAAGATGGTGCTGCCCTCTACCATGATGCCGCGCCAGTTGCCCCAGTCCTCACCGAAGAGCGCCAGCTCGCCCGATCCTTCGAAATCCTCGATGGTGACGAAGCCGCACGGTTTGCCGGTCTTGGTGAACTTGGATTTCACCCCGGTGATGATGCCGCCGAACACCACATCCTCCTTCTTGGCAAGCTCCACCTTGTCGCCCAGTTCAGAGCAGTGGGTATTGCAGAGGTTGCGGAGGATGATTTCGTAATCGTCGAGCGGATGAGCCGAGAGATAGATGCCCACGAGCTCACGCTCCCTGTTGAGCCTCTCGATGGTGCTCCAGGATTCAGCTTCCGGTATAGGAGGGGTGGCTATCTCCACCGCCTCTACGCCTCCGAAGAGCGAGGTGGCTGCCTCGCGCTGCTCCTGCTGGTAGAGCTGGCCGTATCTTACGAGCGTATCCAGGAAGGTATCGCCCTTGCTGTTCTTGCCGAAGTACTGCTCGCGGCGGATGCCGAAGCTGTCGAAACCGCCACTCAGAGCCAGACTTTCGAATGCCTTGCGGTTGACATTGGAGAAATCCACGCGCTCGGCAAAATCGAAGATGTTCTTATAAGGGCCGTTCTTCAGGCGCTCTGCCACGATGGCATCGGCGGCAGGAGTTCCCATTCCCTTGATGGCGGAGAGTCCGAAGCGTATCTCGCCATGCTCGTTCACACCGAAGGCACGGTAGCTCTCGTTTACATCCGGTCCCAGGGTCTTGATGTCCATCGACTGGCACTCCTCCATCAGCTTGGTAATCTCGGTGATCTGCGCAAAGCGGCGGGTCATCAGCGCCGCCATGTATTCGGCAGGATAGTGCGCCTTGAGATAGGCAGTCTGATAGGCTACCCACGAATAGCAGGTGGCGTGCGACTTGTTGAAGGCGTAGGATGCAAACTTCTCCCAGTCGCCCCAGATTTTCTCGAGCACAGCCGGATCGTGGCCGTTCTCCTGTCCCTGCTTGATGAACTTCGGCTTCATCGCATCTACGATAGCCTTCTTCTTCTTACCCATCGCCTTACGGAGGGCATCCGACTCGCCTCGGGTGAAGCTTGCCAGCTGGCGGGAAAGGAGCATCACCTGCTCCTGATACACCGTGATGCCGTAGGTATCCTTGAGGTATTTCTCCATGCAGGGGATATCGTAGGTGATGGCCTGCTGGCCGTTCTTGCGGGCGATGAAGTCGGGGATGTAATCCATAGGTCCCGGACGGTAGAGGGCGTTCATGGCGATGAGGTCCTCGAAAACCGTAGGCTTCAGCTCGCGGAGATACTTCTGCATACCCGGCGACTCGAACTGGAAGGTTCCGATGGTCTGGCCGCGCTGGTAGAGCTGATAGGTAAGCTCGTCATCGATAGGGATGGTATCGAGATCTACGACATCGCCCGTGGTCTGCTTGATAACCTTGCACGCCTCCTTCATCTCGGAGAGGGTCTTCAGACCCAGGAAGTCCATCTTGATGAGTCCGGTGGTCTCGATCACGTGACCGTCGTACTGGGTTACTGCCGTCTTCAGTCCCGGGAAATCAGGGTCATCGGCGGTAGATACAGGCACCCAGTTGCTGATAGGGTCGCGGCAGATGATGAATCCGCAGGCATGGATACCCGTGCCGCGGATGGTGCCCTCGAGCATGCGGGCATACTTGATGGTATTGCTCTCGCGGGGGTCGCTGGAGTATTCTGCCTCCTTCAGCTCCGGGGTATATTTGATGGCGTTGGCAAGGTTCATCTTCGCTCCGTCGGGCAGACGGTCGGGAATCGCCTTGCAGAGTGCATTCGCCTTGTCCAAAGGCAGCTTCTCTACGCGCGCCACATCCTTGATGGAGTTCTTGGTGGCCATCGAACCGTATGTAATAATGTGGGCACAGTTCTCGTGACCGTACTTATCCATTACCCAGCGCAACACCTTGCCTCGGCCGTCGTCATCGAAGTCGGTATCGATATCAGGCAGGTTCACACGGTCCGGGTTCAGGAAACGCTCAAACAGCAGGTCGTACTTCAGAGGGTCGATCTTGGTGATTCCCAGGCAATATGCCACTACGGAACCTGCCGCTGATCCACGGCCCGGACCCACCATCACGCCCAGCTCTTCGCGTGCCGCCCTGATGAAGTCGGACACGATGAGGAAGTAGCCCGGGAAACCCATGGTCTTCATCACGTGTAGCTCGAAGTTCACGTGCTCATCCACATTCTCGGGCAGCGGATTGCCATAAAGCTTCCTGGCTCCCTCGTAGGCGAGGTGGCGCAGGTATTCTGCCTCAAACTTGATGCGGTATATCTTGTCGTAGCCGCCCAGACGGTCGATTACCTTCTGACCTTCCTCGGGCGACAGCTGGTTCTCTCCGTTCTCATCAGTGGTAAACTCCCTGTAGAGGTCTTCTTCCGACACCTTCTGGCGCAGCTGCTCCTCGGTACCGAAACTCTCCGGAATGGGGAAGAACGGCATGATAGGACCGTGGTCGATGCTGTAGATCTCCACCTTATCCAATACTTCGAGGGTATTCGAGAGCGCCTCGGGCACATCAGCGAACACTTCGTTCATTTCCTCGCGGGTCTTGAACCACTCCTGCTTGGAGTAGCGCATGCGGTTAGGATCGTCCAGGTCCTTGCCGGTGGCGATGCAGAGCAGATGGTCGTGCGCCTCGGCAGTCTCCTTGTCCTCGAAGTGGCAGTCGTTGGTACATACGAGCTTGATGCCGTATTCCCTGGCAAACTCGATGAGCACCTTGTTCGCCTTCTGCTGCAGTTCGTAAGCCTCGCGGTTGGCGAGCAGGCTCGGATCATCGGGCACCTTGTGGCGCTGCAGCTCCAGGTAATAGTCATCGCCGAAGAGATTGTGATACCACTCGCATGCCTCACGGGCTCCGGCGATATCGCCCTTCAGGATCTTGGCTGGCACCTCGCCGGCGATACATGCCGAACAGACGATGAGGTCTTCGTGATACTTCTCCAGGTCGGCACGGTCGGTTCGAGGGCGCATGTAGTATCCATCCACCCACGAATTGCTCACCAGCTTGATGAGGTTCTTGTATCCGTTATAGTTCTTGGCGAGCACGATGAGGTGATAACCACTCATATCGCCCTTGTCCTTCTCGCGGTCGCCCTTGGTGCGTCGTGCCACATACATCTCGCAACCGATGATGGGCTTGAAGGGTTCGAGCCCCTCCTTCTTGCGGTCTTTGTTGACCTTTCCGCAATAGTCAACCAGCTCCTTGATGCCGAACATCACACCATGATCGGTTACTGCCATACCCTTCATACCATCCTTGATGGCCTTGTCCACCAGACGTGGAATCTTGGACTGGCCATCGAGGATGGAATACTGTGTATGGACGTGTAAATGAACAAAATCTTCCATTTTTTGCGTTAAAATTCGTAATTTGAGAACAAAGTTACTGCTAAAAGTTGATATTGCCAAAAGAAATGGGAGAAAAATTTGCAAAAACGATAAAAATGACGTACCTTTGCACCGAAAATAAAAACGTAAACCTTTCTCATGGGACAAAAAATCAAGAAACTAAAAAAGATAAGAATTCACCGCGAAGGCACCGACCAGCTGGTGTTCGGCGGTATAGCACTGGTGGCTGTCGCAGCAGTACTGTGGATGGCCTTTGACAACAAGATACCTTTCTGGGCATTCCTTGTGGTCTTCGGTGTAGTATATGGTATCGTGCTCAACTTCTACCGATGCCCGATCAGATTCCTGAACGTGGAAGATACCGAGAAACTCGTGGTAGCTCCTGCCGACGGCAAGATCGTGGTGATAGAGGAAGTGGAGAATGCACCTTACTTTAACGATAAGCGACTGATGATTTCCATCTTCATGAGCCTCTGGAACGTACATGCCAACTGGTTTCCGGTGGATGGCAAGGTGAAGTTCGTGAAGCACGAGGACGGAAAGTTCCTGAAGGCATGGCTGCCTAAGGCGAGCGAGGAGAACGAGCACGCCGACACGATGATCACCACCCCTGAGGGTGTGGATGTATTGTGCCGACAGATTGCCGGTGCCGTAGCCCGCCGCATCGTAACCTATGCCAAGGAGGGAGAAGAGTGCTACATCGATGAGCATCTCGGATTCATCAAACTGGGTTCACGAGTGGATGTGTATCTGCCTCTCGGCACGGAAGTATGCGTGAAGATGGGACAGTCAACCACAGGTGATCAGACAATCATAGCAAAACTGAAATAAGAAAAAATGAGTATTAAGAAGCATATTCCAAACACGATTACCTGCTGCAACCTCATCTCAGGCTGCATCGCTACATCGTTTGCCTTCGGTGGAAATCCCGAAAAGGCACTGTTGTGGATTATCATTGGAGCTGTTTTTGACTTTTTCGATGGTATGAGCGCCCGCTTGCTGCACGTTTCATCGCCTATCGGCAAGGAGCTGGACTCGCTTGCCGACGATGTGACCTTTGGCGTAGCACCCGCCACCATCGTATTCTCACAACTCTTTGTAATGGAGTATCCGGAGTTTCTGGAGCCTTTGCGCCCCTGGTTGCCATACGTAGCCTTCATCATCGCAGCTTTCTCTGCCCTGAGACTGGCGAAGTTCAACCTGGATGAGCGCCAGACTACCTCTTTCATCGGCGTACCTACGCCAGCCAATGCGCTGTTCTGGGGTTCGCTGGTAGTAAGCAGCCCCAGCTGGATTACTAACCAGAGCTGGTCGTTATATCTCGTGCTGGCGCTGATTTTCATCACCAGCTTCCTGCTGGTATGCGAGTTGCCGCTGTTCGCCCTGAAGTTCAAGCAGTGGTCGTTCAAGGGCAACGAGGTGAAGTATTGCTTTGCCGGTTTCGCCATCGCCGTTCTTGCGGTATCTGTGGCTGCCGAAGGAGCAAGAGGATTCCTGGAGGGATGGTGGCCTATCATCCTGATGTACGTACTGCTCTCCTGGATGATGTTTTTGAAAAAGAAATAAGAACATAGGTTTTGTCATGTTTTTTCTTCGGAAGGACATGGAAATTTTGAAGAAGGGTATCAGCTTTCTTCAAATGATAAAAAGATTGGGGAATAACAAAGGCTTACTTCCGGCGGGAAGTAAGCCTTATCTTTTTTATATGATCTCTGATGATTAGTTGTGTACGAGTGTACCAATCTCCTCACCTTCCATCACCTTCTTCAGGTTGCCTACTACATCCATATTGAATACGTAGATAGGAAGGTCGTTCTCCTTGCACATGGTAGTAGCCGTGAGGTCCATCACCTTCAAGCCCTTGGTGTAGATTTCATCATAGGTGATGTCCTTGAACTTGGTAGCGGTAGGATCCTTCTCTGGGTCGGCGGTATAGATGCCGTCCACACGGGTACCCTTGAGCATCACGTCTGCCTCAATCTCGATACCACGGAGAGATGAACCTGTATCGGTAGTGAAGTATGGGCTTCCTGTACCTGCAGAGAAGATGCAGATGTAGCCGTCTTCCATTGCCTCGATTGCCTTCCACTTGGTGTAGAACTCACCGATAGGCTCCATGCGGATAGCTGTAAGCACCTTGTTCTTCACGCCCAGTGCACCGAGGGCACTGCTCAGGGCAAGTGAGTTGATGACGGTGGCACACATACCCATCTGGTCGCCCTTCACACGGTCGAATCCCTTCTGGCTTCCGCTCAATCCACGGAAAATGTTACCACCACCGATCACGATACCGATCTGCACGCCCATCTCGTGAACTTCCTTAATCTGCTTAGCATAATCACTCAAGCGCTCAGGGTCGATGCCGAAGCTCTGCTTGCCCATCAGGCTCTCACCGCTCAACTTCAAAAGAATTCTTTTAAACTTTGCCATAAATATCTTGTTTAATGTTTATTGTTTCATATTTGCTGAAGGAATCAGGAACCTGATTTCGCCGAAGGCATACGACCGGATCATTCCCTTCCTGTCGTGAAGGATGAGATGGCCGTCATCTTCCACCTCTACGAAGGCACCCTCGAACTTGCCGTCGGCATCCTCGTACCAGTGGAATCCCTTGCGGCGGTAGAGCGAGAGATGATAGATGCCCGAAACATCCATATAGTCGGCACGGCGGAGCAGCTCATAATACTTCTTGAATGCCTCGATGATCTTCAGCAGCACCTCTTCCCTATCCACCTCGTGACCCAGAATCTGAGCCAGGGATACCGGATTGGGCGCATCGCTGTGGAACTCGGTCTGATTGATGTTCACCCCGGTACCGAAGATGCATCGCTTGATGCCCTTGGAATCTATAGAGGTCTCTATCAGCGTGCCGCTGATCTTCCTGTCGTTCCAATAGACATCGTTCGGCCATTTCAGCGTAATGCCGTCGGTATAGGTATCCAGGGCATCCTTGACGGCTAGGGCTCCTGCCTCAGAGAGCAGGAACTGCTGGCGTACGGGCACCCAGGTAGGAGTCATCAGCAAACTGAACAGGAGGTTCTTGCCCGGTTCGCTCTCCCAGGTATGCGTGCCCTGTCCCCTGCCTGCCGTCTGATAATCGGCTACAGCCACGATGAGCGTATCATCCTCGCAGGCTTTCATTCCCTTCAGGAAGGTATTCGTAGAATCCACTTCCTGCATTCTTATGATCTTTGTTTCCATTTTCACCTTATTATATATATGTAAGCATCTGCCTCAAAGGATGAGCATCGGATTGAAGGCATCCTTGAGATGCTGCAGACTCTTCACCTGATGTTCGCTTCCCACGATGGAGATGACATCGAAGCGCAACTCTTTGTCCACCTGGCATTCCTTGACATAGGCATTGGCAGCTATGGCAAGATTCCTCATCTTGCCGGGGGTGACAGCCTCTTCGGGCAGCTGGTATTCCTCGCCGGTGCGGGTCTTCACCTCTACCACCACCAGGGTGTTGCCATCGGGAGTATAGGCAAGGATATCCAGGTCGCGGCGGCCTAGCCTCCAGTCACGATCTATGATGGTATAGCCCTCATCTTCCAGATAGAGCGCAGCCTCATCTTCTCCCCATTTGCCCAAATCATTATGTTCAGCCATAGATTATTCTCTTTAGTTTACCTCTGGCGGCATCATTTTCCGCCCAAAAGGCACTATTACTATGCAAAAATAATACTTTTCTTTCATCCATCAAAGTTTTTTATGTATTTTTGCACAAAAATAAAAAAAGAGAAATCATAAAGAATAGAAATATGGAAGACAATCTGAAAAAAGACGAAGAATATATGCGCCGTGCACTGATGGAGGCGCAGGCGGCATTCGACGAAGACGAGATTCCGGTAGGTGCCGTCATCGTTTGCAGGGACCGCATCATCTCGAGAGCCCACAATCTTACGGAGATGCTTACCGATGTTACCGCCCATGCCGAGATGCAGGCGATTACATCCGGAGCAAACATGCTGGGCGGAAAATACCTGAAAGACTGTACCCTCTATGTCACCGTAGAGCCGTGCGTGATGTGCGCCGGAGCCTTGGGATGGTCGCAGATCAGCCGTGTGGTGTATGGTGCCGGAGATGAAAAAAGGGGCTATACAAAATATGCGCCCGATGCACTGCATCCTAAGACAACAGTTACATCGGGCGTATTGGAAGATGAGTGCCGCGCACTCATGCAGGATTTCTTTCAGAGAAAGAGATAATCATTACTTCACGAGAACAACCAGGTACTTGCTGGTGCTCCAGAAAATCTGAGAGTTGGTGATGCGGAGCGTATATTGCTTGTTGGCATCACGAACCAGAGTATAAGAGCTTGAAGGATGAGTAGTGAGCAACTTGGCTGACTTAGAGTAGAGCTTGATCTCAGAAACCTCACGGATATCTACCTTTGTAAAGTAGCTCTTGTTGAAGTTACCGGTCATAACCTTGCCATTCTCCATGATGTGCTGGTTCTTCAGCTCCTTCTTGGTACCGAATACATACCATGCAGTGTTGAGCTGCTTATCCTGAGCATTGATCACCTCAGTCTTCTTACTGCTTTCCTTGGTAAGGTTGCTGGTCTGGGTGTTCAAGTTGTTGATAGTCTCATCAAGAGCAGCAATGTGTATATCCTTGCTATCCAACTCCTCACGGAGTGCCTGAAGCTGCTTCTCCTTCTCAACCAGCTGCTTCTGCAGATTCTCGATGGTCTTCTTGAGCTGGTCGCCCTGGATAGAGCTGTTAGCCAACTGCTTCTGCAACTTGGCGAGGAGCTCCTTGTTCTGCTTCATGCGAGTAGCGATGAACTGCACATCCTCCTTGAGTTTCTGTCTCTTGGTGGCACCCTCGCCATTCTTCAAGAGCACCACGCGGTTCTCAGCCTCATTGATCTGGTTGAGACCATCCTCAATCTCATTCAGAGTACCCAGCATATCATTCAGTTCGCTATCCTTCTGCGCAATGATGCTGTTGAGCGAATCTGATTGAGCCGCATTGTTAGCGGCATTGTTCTTGCCGTCGTTACATCCTGTTAAAACAAAGGCTGCGAGGCACGCCATCATTAATAGCTTTTTCATAATCCTTCTCCTTTTTGTTAATTTTATGATTAATACTTTATTTATTTATTATTCTTACGCTCTTCGCGTCGCTTTTCCTTCAATTCCTCCTTCAGCTGCTTGGGATCCTTACCCGCCAGCACGATGACGAACTCGCCGCGCGGTTCCGTCTCCAGGAAGTGAGCGATTACCTCGGCAAGGCTTCCACGCACACTTTCCTCGTGCAGCTTCGAGATTTCACGGCAGCAGCTCACCTGTCTGTCTTCTCCAAAAACCTCAGCAAACTGCTGCAAGGTCTTCACCACTCTATAGGGTGACTCGTAGAAGATCATGGTGCGCACCTCATCCTTGAGTGATTCCAGATAGGTTTGTCTGCCCTTCTTCTGCGGGATGAATCCCTCGAAGCAGAATCTGTCGCAAGGTAATCCGGACGACACGATGGCTGGGATACAAGCCGTAGGTCCCGGAAGGGTCTGCACGGTGATGCCTGCTTTCGCAGCCTCACGAGCCAGATAGAAACCAGGGTCGCTGATGCCTGGGGTTCCTGCATCACTGATCAAGGCGATGGTCTCACCAGCCTTCAATCGCTCTACGATGCCAGCCGATGTGCCATGCTCATTAAACTTATGATGCGCCACTAATCGATTTTTAATATCGAAATGCTTAAGCAGGACGCTCGATGTCCGAGTGTCCTCAGCGAGCACCATATCTGCCTCTTTCAAGACCCGGATGGCTCGCATTGTCATGTCCTCCATATTGCCTACTGGAGTCGGTACGATATATAATATGCCCATAAGTGGGTACAAATGTAGTTAATTAATCTTTCATAGCAAAAAAAAACTGCGTATCTTTGCATTTTTTAAAACCTTATTAGTAATTTTGTCCCCGAAATGACTGAAATACTGAATGGGGAGGCACACCGTCCCGGAAGAATTGAAGTGGTGTGCGGATCGATGTTCTCCGGAAAAACCGAGGAACTAATCCGAAGAATGAAGCGTGCCAGCTTCGCCAGACAGAAGGTGGAAATCTTCAAGCCGGCGATAGATACGCGCTACTCCGAAGACAATGTAGTGAGCCATGACCAGAATTCTATCCGATCTACTCCTATTGAATCTTCCGGATCGATATTGCTATTGGCTTCGGATATCGACGTGGTCGGTATCGACGAGGCTCAGTTTCTGGACAATGGATTGGTGGAGGTCTGCAACGAACTCGCCAACCGCGGCGTACGCGTCATCGTGGCGGGGCTGGATATGGATTTCAAGGGTGTTCCCTTCGGTCCGATTCCTGCACTCTGTGCCATCGCCGACGAGGTGACCAAGGTGCACGCCATCTGCGTGAAGTGCGGTGCACTGGCATACGTCAGCCATCGACTGGTGGCTAACGACAAGCGCGTGCTCCTGGGTGAGCAGGATGAATACGAGCCGCTCTGCAGAGACTGCTACCAGAAAGCCATCAACCAGGAGAAATAGAAGAAAGTATCAAAATTCAAAGTTCAAGGTAAATGAGTAAGGAGATTACATTCGACAAGTTCATCAGATGGGCTGGTATTGTTACCCTCGTCATTGCAGTACTCTACATCACCAACTATCTGAGTGAGGTACTGCTTCCTTTTTTTATAGCATGGTTTTTCGCATACCTGCTCTATCCCGTCGTGAAGTTCATCGAGAATAAACTCCATGTCAAGGTTCGTGCCATCTCCATTCTTCTGGCAATGGGAGCTGCGATTGCCATCGTGGGGGGTGTCATCTGGCTCATCATCCCACCGATGATCGACCAGTTTGACAAACTGGGAGAAGTGTTGACCCGATGGGTTCATCAAACCACCCATACCAACAATCTCACGATGCTGATCAAGGAGTGGCTGCAGGACAACCAGACCACCATAGAACGATTCTTGAAGAGCAAGGACTTCAGCGATGCCCTGAAGACCACGATGCCGAAGGTTTTCTCGGTAGTGAGCCAGACGGCAACCGTGCTGATGAGTATCGTGGCATCCATGATTACCTTATTATATATGTTCTTCATCCTGCTCGATTACGAAACACTGACAGCCAACTGGGTGCGCATCTTCCCGAAGAAGAACCGTCCGTTCTGGTCGGCACTGATGAAGGATGTAGAGCGCGAGCTCAACAACTATATCCGAGGCCAGGGAATGGTGGCGCTCTGTATGGGCATTATGTTCTGCATCGGCTTCACCATCATCGGTTTCCCGATGGCGATAGGTCTGGGCATTCTGATCGGCATCATGGATCTGGTGCCGTATCTTCATACCTTTGCCCTCATTCCTACGGCATTCCTGGCAATGCTCAAGGCGGCAGATACGGGACAGAACTTCTGGGTAGTCTTTGGACTGGCGGTATTGGTATTCTGCGTGGTGCAGGTGATTACGGATATGGTGGTTACGCCGAAGATTATGGGCAAGGCGATGGGCCTGAACCCAGCCATCCTGCTCCTGAGTCTTTCGATATGGGGTGCTCTGCTGGGCTTCCTGGGGCTGATTGTTGCCCTTCCGCTCACCACCCTTCTCATAGCTTATTGGCAGCGGTATGTAACGAGAGAAAAGCCGCAATATGAAGAGAAATTAGGGCAGAATCTACCGGAAACTGCCACTGAAACGGGTAAAATAGAAGAAAAACAATAAAAAAACGACTAAATATTTGGTGATTTCAAAAAATAGTCGTACCTTTGCACTCGCTTTTGAACATAAAGTTAGAGATTGACTCGCTAGCTCAGCTGGTAGAGCACAACACTTTTAATGTTGGGGTCATGGGTTCGAGCCCCATGCGAGTCACAGTCTCAGAAAAGGACTTTCCACTAAGGGAAGTCCTTTTTTCGTATATGGATTTGGGAAGCGGATTCTTTTAACTCTCATTAACTAAAAACAGATGCAAGATTCTTGCTTTTCTGCGTTTTATATAATGGAATGTAGGGCAAAAATGCCCTCGGATACCCAAAGGTGCCGGAAAGATTCCCACATAGAAACAAAAAATTAGAATAAAATAAAATTTCATAAGACAAAAATAACAATAACAAAATACAATTTCATAAGACAATGAAGAAAATTACATTATTCTCAATCCTGGCTGTACTCTTTGCAGCTATGTCATTCACCTCTTGTAATACTGACGGTGACAGCGGTATGAACATCCTGACCCTTGAGCAGCAGAAGAGCTTCCAATATGCTATGGCAGCAGGTTCATACAACAACATGACCATTCTCTACGAAACAAAGAATGATGCCAACGTAAAAAATCAGGTTGACTCTGTTGCATCAGCATGCAGCATCAGCATGTACGGCGACAGCACCATGACCATGTATAACTTCCCAGTAGCTGCACTCGCTGAGCACATCTCCAACAAGGATTTGGCTGCTGCTATCGCCAAGGAGGTTCCAAGAACCATCAAGTGCAAGTATAATGTAATGCCAAACAGTACTTCTGAAGTAGCTTACTTCATTGCTTGTCCTGAAGCAATCAATCTGAATCTGACTTATGGCACAGACAACAAGAGCCACAAGGTAGTGCTCTATTTCATCCCTAGCCAGATGTATTACGGCTACTGCACACTCAAGGAGCCAAGACAGCTGGGCTTCCAGTTCGCACTCTATCAGATCTGGGTGGATGGCAACCAGACCAACTTCATCCAGAACTCAACCAACTCTGCTAACACCACAGTAGGTTTCCTCTTCCGCAACGCATGGAAGAAGTAAGAAGAGAGGGCTAGAGAATTCAAATTCAAGAAATAAAGTTAATACTCTTTTAAATACAAACAACTTACAAATATATAGTCTGAATTTATCACTCAGCGTGAAAACTACATAAAAGGCGCGATAGCTATCCTGCTATCGCGCCTTACTTTTTTATCCTAATCTTTCTTCAGAAATCCCATGATTCTGATTTCGAATTTCTATCCTAATCTTTCTTCCAGAGCTTGCTCATATCCTCCAAGCTCTTGCCCTTGGTTTCAGGTACCAGCTTCCATACGAAGAAAGCTGCAACGATACAGATGGCACCATACAGACCATAAGTAAACCAATGACCGAAATCATCGCCCGGAGTCAGGTGCATATTGAACATCGGTACAAAGGTAGAGCTGACGATGAAGTTGAATATCCACTGGAAAGCTACGGCAATCGCCACAGCCGCACCACGGATGGTATTCGGGAAAAGCTCGGCGATAAGCACCCAGGCAATAGGTCCCCAGGAGAACATAAAGCTGGCACTATATACCATGATACTCAGCATGGTAACCGTACTCAAGGCTTCATTTCCAAAGGTCAAGGCTACGCCCAAGGCTCCTGCTGCCATACCGATGGAACCAAAGATAAGCAATGGCTTGCGACCCAGCTTCTCTACCGTAAAGACGGCTACCAGCGTAAACGAGATATTCACAATACCCATGATGACGGTCTGAACCATCGGATTACCCATTCCCATATCCTGGAAGATACGAGGCGCATAATAGAGCACTGCATTGATACCCACTGCCTGCTGGAATACAGAAAGCATCACGCCCACAAAGATACACATAAATCCATAAGAGAAGAGCTTCTCGGTCTTCACGGTCACCGTATTCTTGATATCGTGGATAATCTCGCGTGCCTTCTCAGAACCATTGATCTTGGCAAGCACGCCGTATGCCTTCTCGTCCTGTCCGATCATCACGAGATAACGAGGAGTCTCAGGTACGAAGCAGATCAGGAAGGTGAACAGTCCTGCCGGAACCATCTCGCTACCAAACATATATCTCCAACCCGTCTCGATGGTCCACTGCGCATCCACCATATTGGCGATGGCACCCGCAGCATCATAGATAGGATTGGCATGGGACCCCATAATGATGAAATTGACGAAGTAAACCACCAGCTGACCGAAGATGATGGCAAACTGATTGCAGCTCACCAGCATACCGCGCATATTGCTCGGAGCGATTTCGCCGATATACATCGGACAGATGGCAGAAGCCATACCTACACCGATACCACCCAGCACACGATAGAAGTTGAATACCACCAGCAACGTCCAGTCGGCATGTCCCTGAGGCAGGAGATAAGATTCCGGTTCCATGGATCCCCAGGCTGAGAGGAAGAAGCAGACACCCGCAAAGATGAGCGAGCGCTTGCGACCCAGTCTGCTGGCGAAAAGACCGGAAAGCGAACTACCGATGATACAGCCGATCAGCGCACTGGAAGAAGTGAATCCGTGCATCACATCGGTGTATTCGAAATCACCGGCACCCTTGAAGAATGCCTGCAAACCCTTCTCGGCACCTGATATCACTGCGGTATCGTAACCGAAAAGCAAGCCACCCAATACGGCGACCATCACAATCGAGAAAAGATAGGCCTTAGAGCCCGTTTGTTGTTGTTCCATTTTACTATAGGTTATTTTTTTATTTGTTTATTTTTATATTTTTATCTGTTTATTTTAAAATAATACGCATAATCTGCACATTTCCCCTATTTTTTTTGTAAATTTGCAACCAAAATAAGAGCACATAGATATTACGTAATATGAACATCGCAGAATTCTTACATCAGAAGGGCGACAAAAGAGGCTTCTCTTTCGAGGTTTTGCCACCTCTCAAGGGTAATGGCACTGCGGCTCTCTTCCGCACCATCGACAGCCTCAAGGACTTCGACCCACGGTTTATCAACATTACCACACACCACAGCGAGTATGTTTACAAGGAACTGGAAAACGGTCTCCTCACTCGTCAGCGTGTGCGTCGCCGCCCTGGCACCGTTGCCATCGCAGGCGCAATCCAGAACAAGTACGACATCCCAGTCATCCCTCACGTCATCTGTAGCGGTGCCACGAAGGAAGACATCGAATACGAATTGCTCGATCTCCAGTTTCTGGGCATCAGCAATATCCTTGTGCTGAGAGGCGACAAGGCGAAGGAAGACCGACAGTTTACTCCAACAGAAAACGGTCATTCCAATGCCACCGACCTGCTGAAACAAGTAAACCAGTTTAACGACGGTTTCTTCTTTGACGGCACCCCGATCAAGCATCCGGGTGATAAATTCTGCTGTGGCGTAGCCTGCTATCCGGAGAAGCACGAAGAGGCTCCCAATCTGGAGATGGACATGCAGCATCTCCTGGAGAAGCAGCAGTTGGGCGCTGACTATGCCATCACCCAGCTCTTCTACGACAACGAGAAATTCTATGCTTTCGTAGAGAAGGCTCGCCAGATGGGCATCACCATCCCTATCGTTCCGGCGCTGAAGCCATTCGCCAAGCTGAGTCAGCTCACCATGGTACCAAAGACCTTCCATTGCGACATCCCGGAAGCTCTGGCGCAGGAGGTTTTGAAGTGCAAGAGCGATGAAGATGCCAAGGCACTCGGTATCGAGTGGACGACTGCCCAGGTGAAAGATCTCTTCGATCACGGATACAATCATGTCCATTTCTTCACCGTTTCGGCGGTGGATAGCGTGAAGCAAATTGCAAAAATTTTATTTTAAAGTTCAAAGTTCAATGTTAAATAGTGAAGTGATAGGTCAGCAAGATATATGGAACCGTCTGATGGAGATGGTTCAGGAGAATCGTGTGCCTCATGCACTGATGTTCTGCGGTCCACAAGGTTGTGGAAAACTGGCAGTGGCGCTGGCTTTTGCCAGTTATCTGCTGGGCGATTCCCCGATGCTGAGAAAATGGGAGCATCCCGACCTGCACTTCACCTTCCCTACCATCAAGACATCCGAGATGAGCGGCGACCATACGCCCGTAAGTCTCGACTTTATGAAAGAATGGCGTGAGATGCTCCTCCAGGAAGGTCCGTATGTGCTGATCAGCGACTGGATGCAGCGCATGGGCAAGACTGATGCCGACTTCAACAAGCAGGCAATCATCACCGCCGATGAGACCGACAATCTTTCGAGAGAACTGAGTATGATGTCGAGTCAGGGCGGATACAAGATCAGTCTGATATGGTTGCCGGAGCGTATGAACCTCACGAGTGCCAATAAGATATTGAAACTGCTGGAAGAGCCGCCTCATCAGACACTCTTCCTCCTGGTTAGCGAACAGCCGGAACTCCTGCTCGAAACCATCAGAAGCCGTGCACAGCGTATCGACCTGAAGAAGATTGAAACTTCCGAGGTGGAGAAAGCGCTCATAGAACGAAGAGCGCTGGATGCAGAATCTGCCCACCGCATCGCCCGAATCGCCAACGGCAACTGGAACCATGCATTGGAGGAGCTGGACTCTGGCAATGAAAACCGCCAGCATCTGGATATGTTCATCATGCTGATGCGCCTCTCCTATATGCGCAACATCCACGATTTGAAGAAGTGGAGCGAGGTGGTTGCCACCTTCGGCAGAGAGAAGCAGAAGCGAATGCTCGATTACTTCATGCACATGCTGCGCGAGAGTTTCATGTATAATTTCCGCCAGCCGGAACTCAGTTATATGACACAGGAGGAGGAGAATTTCGCCAGGAACTTCGCCCGATTCATCAACGAGGCGAATATCATCGACATCTCCAATCTCTTCGAGGAAAGCAAGCGATTCATCGCCCAGAATGCCAACCCGAAAATCGTGTTCTTCGACCTGGCGCTGAAGAATATCGTTCTGCTCATCAGAAAATAAAGGAAATACATCCCCCAAAAGGGCAATATATATTAATCAATAAATAATAAATAGAATACATCGTGGATTATAAAAATATGAAATTCAAAATGTGGAATGGCTGCGATAGAGGTCTATGCTGCAAGGCTGTGGGGCGTCAGGACCGACAGCTCAACACATACGACTGGCTAGCCGACGTGCCAGGAAACGCAGAGAGCACCGACCTGGTGGAAGTGCAATTTAAAAATACCCGAAAGGGATATTATCACAATGTTAACAACCTCGACCTCAAGAAGGGCGACATCGTGGCTGTAGAGGCTAACCCGGGTCACGACGTGGGTGTAGTAACATTAACCGGCCGACTGGTAAAACTGCAGATCAAGAAGGCAAACCTCAAGTCGCAGGATGACATCAAGCGCATCTACCGACTTGCCAAGCAGGTGGACCTCGACAAGGCAAAGGAAGCCAAGAGCCGCGAACACGACACCATGATCCAGAGCCGTCAGATAGCCAAGGACCTGGGCCTGAAGATGAAAATCGGCGACGTGGAGTATCAGGGCGATGGCAACAAGGCCATCTTCTACTATATCGCTGATGAGCGTGTAGATTTCCGCCAGCTCATCAAGGTACTTGCCGATACCTTCCATGTCCGTATCGAGATGAAGCAGATTGGTGCACGTCAGGAGGCTGGCCGTATCGGCGGTACCGGTCCTTGCGGCAGAGAACTCTGCTGCGCTACCTGGATGAAGAACTTCGTAAGTGTGAGCACCAATGCTGCACGCTACCAGGACATCTCGCTCAACCCTCAGAAGTTGGCTGGCATGTGCGCCAAACTGAAGTGCTGCCTCAACTACGAGGTAGATAACTATGTAGAGGCAAGCCGAAAGATGCCACCTAAGGATGCCGTGCTTCAGACTGCCGACGGCGAGTTCCATCAGTTCAAGGTAGATATCCTTGCCGGACTCATCACCTACTCTTCTGACAAGAACATGGCTTCCAACCTGGAGACCATCACAGCAGAACGTGCCAAGGAAATCATCGAGATGAATAAACAGGGCGAGAAACCGCTCAGCCTGATGGAGAATGGCAAGATGAAGGAAACTTCCAAGAGCATCGACCTGCTCAATGAGTCTGATCTCAGCCGATTCGACAAGGCGAAGAAAAAGAAGAAGAACAAGAACCGCAATGCGAACCGCCCGGAAAGAAACGAGAACCGCCAGCCAAACGGCAACCGTTCAGAGAAGGGAGATAACCGTCAGCCAAACGGCAATAACCGCAATAGGGATAATAGGAACAAGGGACCTCGCCAGCAGGGAAACAGACCTCAACAGGGCAATAACAATAAGCCTCAGCAAGGCAATAATAACAAGCCTCAGCAGGGCGAGAATAACAAGCCACAGGAGGACAAGAAGTAAAAATGAAAAGACTGATTCATTTCGTTTTCATACTGGTGGCAACCATAGCCTTCAGCGCTTGCAATCATGCCAAGGTATATGATGAATATGCCCACACGCCGATTGCAGGATGGGAGAAGAACGATACCCTATCGTTCGAAATCCCTCCGATGGCTGCCACCGGCTATTACCGGCAGAGCCTGGGTCTGAGAACCACGGGTGCCTATCCGTTTACGGCATTGACACTCATCGTGAACCAGACCATCTACCCTGCCAACAAGGGCAAGCGTATCGAGAAGACTGATACCCTACTCTGCCAGCTCATCAACCAGCATGGCGAGAACAAGGGACAGGGCATCAGCTACTATCAGTACAACTTCCCTATCAATATCTATAAGATAAACAGAGGCGATTCCATCCATATCGCCATCCGCCATGATATGAAGCGAGAAATTCTTCCGGGTGTAAGCGACATCGGAGTGAAAATAACGAAAAATGACCAATGAGACGTATCTCACTGGTCATTTTTTTATGCTGTAAAATTCTAGCTTCTTACCAGGTTTCTTCCGGCATCAATACGCAGGAAGATGAAAAGCAGGATGGTAAAGCCCCAGAGCGAACTACCTCCATAACTGAAGAATGGAAGCGGAATACCGATTACCGGCGTCAGTCCCAGCACCATTCCCACATTAATAAATAGGTGGAACAGGAATACCGAGAGCACACAGTAGCCGTATATTCGTCCGAACTTGAAAGGTTGTCGCTCCGCCAGATGTATCAATCTCAATATCAACATCAGGAAGAGCAGCAGCACACCTGCCGAACCCAGGAATCCTTCCTCCTCTCCTACCGTACAGAAGATGAAGTCGGTATCCTGCTCAGGCACGAACTTCAGCTTGGTCTGGGTTCCGTTCAGGAATCCCTTTCCCTGCAAGCCACCCGAACCGATGGCTATCTCACTCTGATGCACATTATATCCGGCACCCGCCAGGTCTTCGTCCAATCCCAGCAGCACATTAATACGCACTCGCTGGTGAGGTTCCATCACGTTGTTCAGCACGTAATCGGCACTGTAGAAGAAGGCAATACTTCCCATTGCGAATATCGAAATCAGGAAATAGTTGCGGAAGCGGGTCCTCAGACCGTGATACACCAGGAATCCGATCATCACCGCACAGAGCAGCAGCTGCACCCATACGATGTCAAACGGAATGATGTAGGTGGAGAAGAGTGCAAAGATGAGCGTGATGCCCACCGAGTAGCACAGGATGATGAGAGCATGCTTCCTGTTGCCCGTATAGCTGTTCACCAGTCCTGCCGTGAAGATCTGCACCAGCAGCAGCACCGTGAACTTTCCCACCGAGGTGTAGGTATCCCACATCGTCACGTTCTCGTACTTGATACCCACCACAAAGTAAACCACCATCGAGACTCCGGTAAAGAGGATAGCACCCGGCATTCCCTCGCGGTAAAGCATCAGGAAGAAGGCGGAATATACCAATGCCGAACCCGTCTCGCGCTGTCCCACGATACATATCATAGGCAAAATGATGATGCCCATAGCCGCCATGAAATGCTTCATCTTATGGATATTGAATCCATAGCTGCACATAAACTTTGCCACAGCCAGCGCCGTAGCAAACTTACCGAACTCGGCAGGCTGCAGTCGCAGCGGTCCCAGCACCAGCCAGGAGTGCGAACCCTTGATGCTATGCGGATTGAATATCGTGGCAAAAAGCAGCAATATCAGCACGGCATAGATTACGTAGGCGAAGGTATCGAAAAAACGGTCGTCCATCATCAGGATGACGAAGCCCAGCGCAATGGAGGTACCTATCCATATAATCTGCATACCCGAACGGGCACCCAGACTGAAGATATCGTTGTCGCCATAGGTATAGCTGGCACCGCAGACACTGATCCAGCCGAAGCAGAGCAATGCCAGATAGATGCCGATGGTCCACCAGTCGAGCGAACGGAGAATACCAGCTGGTTGTTTATTATCTGATTGAGCCATTGTCTTTATTATTCAATGAATTGAAACTGCAGTCTCAGGATAGAAACTGCAGTTTTGATTTGAAACTTCAGTATATTATCTGCTACTAGAGCCGTAGGCAATTCTTCGGGCCTGCATCTGTGCCGCCTGACTTTCAGAAGCAGGAGAAAGCTTTCCCTTCAGATACTGCTCCATCATCAAACCTCCGATAGGCACACCGTAGTCGGCACCCCATCCACCATTCTCCACATACACGGCGATGGCGATTCTCGGATTGTTCATCGGAGCAAAGCCCATGAACACAGAGTGGTCGTGACCACGGTTCTGAGCCGTACCGGTCTTGCCGCAAGCCTCGAAGTCGTAACGGGAGAGCATCTTACAGGTACCCTTCAGTGCCGAACTTCTCATACCAGCCACCACATAGTCATAGGCTCGCTTCGAAGCCTTGGTGTAATGACGGCGGGTATAAAGCGTATCGAGCGGTTCGCCCTGCACCTTACGCACTACGTGAGGCACATAGTAATAGCCTCGGTTGGCGATGGTGGCACCCAGATTGGCAATCTGCAGAGGAGTGAGGTTCACCTCACCCTGTCCGATAGAGATACTGATGACGGTCAATCCGTTCCAGGAACCCTTGTAAGCCTTGTCATAGAACTGTGCATTAGGAATCAGACCTCTCTTCTCGCCCGGCAAATCGATACCCAGCTTATAGCCGAATCCCATACTCACCATATAGTCTTTCCATACGGTCATCGCCTCCTGCACCGAGCCATACTTCTTCTTGTTGCCTATCATGTAATAAAGTCCCCAGCAGAAGTAACCGTTGCAGGAAGTACTGATGGCATCCACCAGCGCAATAGGCGACGGGTGGCCATGACATCCCACATGCAGACCTTTGTAAGAGAAACCATGATTACATGGGAAGGCTGTGCCCGGAGTGATGATTCCCTCGGTAAGATAAGTCAGCGCCTGGGAGGTCTTGAAGGTAGAACCCGGAGGATACTGTCCCATGATACTACGGTTCAGGAGCGGTTTCCAAGGATTCTGCGACAACCACTTGTGCATCTTTCCCCTATTCTTGCCCACCAGTCGGCGCGGATCATAGGAAGGAGATGAAACCATCGCCAGCACCGATCCGTCTCTTGGGTCAATGGCAACGATACTTCCTATCTTGCCCTGCAGCAGTCTTTCGCCCAGAGCCTGAAGGTTGACATCGATACCCAGCGTCAGGTCCTTACCGGCAACAGGCCGCTGGTCGAGTTTTCCGTTCTGATAGCTTCCCTGTATTCTTCCGCGGGCATCGCGAAGCATAATCTTCACGCCCTTGGTACCTCGGAGCTCCTTCTCGTAATGCTTCTCCAGTCCCAGCTTACCGATATAGTCACCCGGCTGATAGTAGTCATCCTCCTCTATATCGCTTGGCGAAACCTCACCCACATCTCCCAGTACATGGGCAGCGTATGGATAGACATATTCTCTCACGCTTCGCTTCTGCACATAGAAGCCCGGGAACCGGAACATCTTCTCCTGGAAGACGCTGAAGTCCTTGTCAGAAAGCTGACTCATGAAGAGCTGCTGGGTATATCGCGAGTAACCGGGATTCTTGTTTCTGTCCTTGATGGTCTCCATTCGCTTCTCGAAAGCCTCCTTGGTAATGCCCAGGGAGTTGCAGAAGTCCATCGTATCCAGACGTCCCTCCTGCTCCTTCATCACCACCATGATATCATAGGAAGGCGAATTATACACCATCAGCTTACCGTTTCTGTCGTAGATGGCGCCACGCGAAGGGAACTCAATCTGCTTCAGGAAGGCATTGGAATCGGCATTCTTCTTATAATCCTCACTCATAATCTGAAGCGTAAAGAGACGAATGGCGTATATGACTACAATTGCTATAGCCACACCACCAATCACATACTTACGCTTATCAAGATTGTAATCCACCATATTATATATATAGCTGAAATTTTTTGTTTGATCTTTTACTGTTCTCTGTCTTGCAGCAAGGTTCTATCCCTTGCGGAAGCTCTCCAATGCCATGATGAGCAGCATCGTGATGGCTGTACCGCCACCGATGCGGAGGAGCCACTCCATCCAATTGAAGAAATTGAAGGTCTCCAGAGTAAAGAATACCAGATTATAAACGAGTACGATAACCAACGTGTAGAGAACATACGAACCGACACCGATGGTGCGCATGGACGGCTCCAGGTCGTCGGCACTGTCTCTTGGCACGAAGAGTTCGAAAAGATAAGGCTGAAGCAGTCCGATGAAGGTCATCGAAGCTGCAGCTACTCCCGGCGTATTGGCAAACACGTCGATACAAAGTCCCATCATGAAGCTCCACAGCATCACCGACCAGCGTGGGTGGTTTCTGCGGAAATGGAGCACCATGAGAATATACAGCAAGGGGGTGGCGCAGTTGAACAAGTGGATATGGTTGAACACCAATCCCTGCACCAGCACGAGCACCACGAAGATGCCGAGTCGTTTTATCAAATCTATACTCATTGCTACTTATATATCTCCTCTTACTATGATCTTTTAATTTTTACCTTTGGCATTGCCGTCGGGCATGATACTATCCTGTGCAGCACGCATAATCTGAAGGCGTTCCTTCATTACGGCATCATCGATGACGCAGACATCACGCAGACGGGCAAAGTCGGTAGAAAGTCTCAACTGTACTCTATACGACAATCCATCAGCAGAATTAAACACGTGCAGAATCTTGCCCACTCTTACTCCCGGAGGGAACACAGCCGAATAGCCACTCGTTACTACGTAGTCGCCCAGCTTGAAGTGGGCATGACGTGGCACCTCTTCCAGATATGCCAGTTCCGAAACGCCACCCTTCCATCGCAGATAGCCGAAATAGCCTCTGCCCTGGATGGTACAACTGATATTCGACTTCACGTTGAGCACTGGTATCACGATGCTGTAATGCTGAGCTACGAGATACACGATGCCCACCACTCCGGTACCGCTTATCACACCCATATCCTTATGGATGCCGTCAGCGCTACCCTTATCGATGGTAATCAGGTTGTCTGGCTTGTCCAGGCTGTTGGCCACCACCTTGGCAGGGATGAGTCGGTAATTCTGAAGCAGCGCAAACTGGTCGCGGTGATAGATGGCACTATCCTTGGTTACCCCATAGAGGCTGTCGCTCAGCTGCTGCACCTGCTGCTCCAGATAGGCATTCCGCTGGGTAAGTTCCTGGTTCACCTTGGTCAGGGAGAAGAAAGTCTCCACGTTGGCATCCCATTCATAAATCTTGCCCGTCACGGCATTGGCTGTAGAAAACCACGCACTGCCCTGGTAGCTATTATACTGGAACAGAAGCACCATGCTCACCACCTCCAGAATCACGAAGACAAACCAATGGTTGTATTTCTGCAAAAACTCTAAAAGGTTGTGCATACTTTAAAAAATGAATCTGTATATGATTAAAATTCCGCAAATGGGCACAAGTGGTCCAGATGCGGAATTTAAATATCTTGAAATTATCTCATCAGGAATGAGAAACGATCCACATTCTTCAATGCGATACCGGCACCCTTAGCCACACTGTGCAATGGATCCTCGGCGATATGGAATGGGATGTTGATCTTGTCCTGAAGTCGCTTGTCGAGACCGCGGAGCAGAGCACCACCACCTGAAAGCCAGATACCGTTCTTCACGATGTCGGCATAAAGCTCTGGTGGAGTATTCTCGAGAGCAGAGAGTACAGCATTCTCTATCTTGGCTACAGTCTTGTCCAGACAGTGAGCAATCTCCTGATAGCATACAGGCACCTCCATAGGGAGCGCTGTGATACGGTTAGGACCGTGAACGATGAAGTCTTCAGGAGCCTCATCACCCAGATCTGTCAGGGCTGAACCCACATGAATCTTGATACGCTCAGCCATACGCTCGGAAACCTTCACGTTGTGCTGGCGGCTCATATACTCCTGGATGTCGGCTGTCAGGTCGTCACCGGCTGTACGGATAGAGTTGTTGGATACGATACCACCCAAAGAGATGACTGCAATCTCGGTGCTACCACCACCTATATCAACTATCATGTTACCTTCTGGTGCCTCTACGTCGATACCGATACCGATAGCAGCAGCCATAGGTTCAAAAATCAAATATACGTCGCGACCGTCGGCATGCTCGGCAGAGTCGCGTACGGCACGGAGCTCTACCTCGGTAGAACCGGAAGGCACACCAATCACCATACGGAGTGAAGGTGAGAACAGTCGGCTTCCTGTATGAACCATCTTGATAAGTCCACGCATCATCTGCTCGCAGGCAGTAAAGTCGGCGATAACGCCATCACGCAAAGGACGGATTGTACGGATGTTGTCATGAGTCTTCTCGTACATCATCTTTGCCTTCTCGCCTACAGCAATCATTTTGTCGGTGCGGCGGTCGAGGGCAACAACAGAAGGTTCGTCCACTACAATCTTATCATCACTGATAATGATAGTATTGGCGGTACCCAAGTCCATTGCGATTTCCTGAATAAATGAAAAAAATCCCATTTGCTAATGTAAATCTAATATTTTAAGCTTAAAATCTTTCCTTTGTAGTCATCTTCCCGCCCTCGCTTTCAAGAGCGGGAAGAGTTGCGAGATGAATAGGTTTACCTCTTTATTACTTGGCAAACCAAGCGTGGATAGCAGTATCATAGTGAGAACTTACGCCGAATGCACGCTCTGCGAACATCTTGCGGTCCTCAATGTCGGTTTCAGCACCCTTCTTCTTCAGGATGTCGAGAAGCACACTGTACTCAGCCTTGCTAGGAACGATAACCACGTCCTTGAAGTTCTTGGCACCGGCACGGATCAGGGAGATACCGCCGATATCAATCTTCTCGATGATGTCGGCATCGCTGGCGCCGCTGGCTACAGTCTGCTCAAATGGATAGAGATCCACGATAACGAGGTCGATAGAAGGAATCTCATACTCCTTCATCTGCTCCTGGTCGCCCTCATTGTCGCGACGGGCCAAGATACCTCCAAATATTTTTGGATGAAGAGTCTTCACACGACCACCGAGGATTGATGGATATGTGGTGACATCCTCAACTTTTTCACATTCATAACCCAAAGATTCGATAAACTTCTGAGTACCACCTGTGCTCAGGAACTTAACACCCTCTTCATTCAACTTGGCGAGCAACTCGTCCAAGCCATCCTTGTGAAAGACAGACACCAAAGCTGTCTTGATCTTCTTTGTTTCAGCCATTGACTTTATATATTACGAATTTTTATATTCAATATGGTTTCTAAAAACGCTGCAAAGATACAAAGAATATTTGAAATACACAAATATTTAATACCTATTATCACATTATTTAAAGGATATTTGCGATAAATCAAGTAATGGTTCAGCCATTTTGACAGAAGCTTTTCTGCAAATAGGAAAAAAGGAAGGAAAAAACAGACAAAATGTCAGAAAAACGCCCAAAAACACGCAATGGGCACGCTATTCGCATCCCCCGATTGTGATGCCGGAAGCCAGCAAGGCTGAAGCATCATCCAAGGCTGAAAGTCCGGAAGAACTGAAGCTAGACAACAAGAAGTAGAACAAATAACATTTAGAAAGGAGATCAAGATATGACATTCGACAAATTTACAATCAAGGCGCAGGAAGCGGTGCAGGCCGCTGTGAACATAGCGCAGAGAAATGGTCAGCAGACCATCGAACCGGTGCATCTTCTCAGTGGTATCATCGAGAAAGCACCTGATGTAACCAACTACATCTTCCAGAAGCTGGGCATGAATGGCAATCAGATTGCCATGCTCCTGCAGCAGGAGATGCAGCACCTGCCTCGTGTGCAGGGTGCTGGTCAGCCATACCTCTCGGGCGATACCAACCAGATATTGCTCAATGCCGAGGACATCGCCAAGAAGATGGGAGATGAATTCGTAAGCGTGGAGCCTATCCTCCTCGCTATCCTCAAAGGCAACTCTACCGCTGCCCGAATCCTCAAGGATGCGGGTGCCAACGAGAAGGACCTCACCGCAGCCATCCAGGCTTTGCGACAGGGTCAGAACGTGAAGAGCCAGAGTGCCGACGAGAACTATCAGAGTCTTGAAAAATATGCCAAGAACCTGGTAGAACAGGCTCGCAGCGGCAAGCTCGACCCAGTAATCGGCCGTGATGAAGAGATTCGCCGTGTGCTCCAGATTCTCTCTCGCCGCACCAAGAACAATCCTATCCTTATCGGTGAGCCTGGTACAGGTAAGACCGCTATCGTTGAGGGACTTGCAGAGCGTATCGTCCGTGGCGATGTGCCTGAGAATCTGAAGAACAAGCAGCTCTATTCGCTCGATATGGGTGCACTGGTTGCCGGTGCCAAATACAAGGGTGAGTTTGAGGAGCGCCTGAAGAGCGTCATCAAGGAGGTAACCAATGCCAACGGTCAGATTATCCTCTTCATCGATGAGATTCATACCCTGGTAGGTGCTGGCGGTGGCGAAGGTGCCATGGATGCAGCCAACATCCTGAAGCCAGCCTTGGCTCGTGGTGAACTGAGAGCCATCGGTGCCACTACCCTCAACGAGTATCAGAAGTACTTCGAGAAGGATAAGGCGCTGGAACGTCGATTCCAGACTGTGATGGTGAATGAGCCAGACGAGGTAGATGCCATCAGCATTCTTCGTGGTATCAAGGAGCGTTACGAGAACCACCACAAGGTTCGTATTCAGGATGATGCCTGCATAGCAGCTGTCAAGTTATCTGAGAGATATATTTCTGATAGATTCCTTCCTGATAAGGCCATCGACCTGATGGATGAAGCCGCAGCCAAGCTTCGTATGGAGCGTGACTCCGTGCCAGAGGAACTGGATGAAATCACCCGTCACTTGAAGCAGTTGGAAATTGAACGTGAGGCCATTAAGCGTGAGAACGACCAGCCTAAGATTCAGCAGCTCGACAAGGAGATTGCTGAGTTGAAGGATAAGGAGCATGACTTCCGTGCAAAGTGGGAAGGCGAAAAGGCTCTTGTCAATAAAATTCAGCAAGACAAGCAGGAGATGGAGAATCTCAAGTTCGAAGCTGAGCGCATGGAGCGTGAAGGCAATTACGAACGTGTAGCCGAGATTCGCTACTCTAAGCTGGTAGCCCTTGAAGAGGACATCAAGAAGATTCAGGAGCAGCTGAAGAGCACCCAGGGCGGTGAGGCAATGATCCGTGAAGAGGTGACTGCCGATGATATTGCAGAGGTAGTAAGCCGCTGGACCGGAATACCAGTAAGCCGAATGATGCAGAGCGAACGTGAGAAACTGCTCCATCTGGAGGAGGAACTCCACAAGAGAGTCATCGGTCAGGACGAGGCAATCACTGCCGTAAGTGATGCCGTTCGCCGCAGCCGTGCCGGTTTGCAGGATCCAAAGCGTCCTATCGCCAGCTTCATCTTCCTCGGTACCACCGGTGTAGGTAAGACCGAGCTTGCCAAGGCACTTGCCGAGTATCTCTTCAACGACGAGTCGATGATGACCCGAATAGATATGAGTGAGTATCAGGAAAAGTTCAGTGTCACCCGTTTGATTGGAGCGCCTCCGGGGTATGTAGGATACGATGAGGGTGGCCAGTTGACCGAGGCTGTTCGCCGCAAGCCATACAGTGTGGTTCTCTTCGATGAAATTGAGAAGGCTCATCCAGATGTCTTCAACACCCTGCTTCAGGTATTGGACGATGGCCGATTGACCGACAACAAGGGTCGTGTAGTCAACTTCAAGAACACCATCATCATCATGACTTCCAATGCGAGCCGTGAGATGTTGAAGAAGACCTTCCGTCCGGAGTTCCTGAACCGTATCGACGACATCATCACCTTCCAGCCATTGACCAAGGATCAGATTGCCAAGGTTGTGGAATTGCAGATGAACAGAGCCAAGAAGATGTTGGAGCCTCAGGGCTTCGATCTCCGCTGGACTCCAGCCGCCATCGGTTATCTTGCCGAGGTAGGTTACGACCCAGAGTTTGGTGCCCGCCCAGTAAAGCGTGCCATCCAGGATTACGTTCTGAACGATTTGAGCAAGAAGATTCTTGCCGAGGAAGTAAGTCGCGAGAAGCCAATTACCATTGACTACTCAGAGGCAAACGGCATCGAGTTCAAGAATCTTTAAAAGATAGGTTTTTATCATTTCCTATTATATGAGAAAGGTTCCTTCGGGGAGTAACATCCCCGTCGGGACCTTTTTTTATGCATGCATTCCCCAACTTTTTGGGGAATATTTCCACAGAGTTTCCTCACATTCCACACCATTCATTTTTGGCACAAAACGCATAAGCACCTGATTATCAACGCAAAGCCATTTTTCTCATCTTTTTGGCACGCAGATTGTGACTATGATGAGCGGGTTCGATAATGAATCCACAAACAAATAAGTAACATCAATTAGTAACAATTTAAAAAAGATAAGATTATGAAGAAGTTTATGTTTGCAGCTATCGCAGCTTTGGTTATGGTTTCAGTAAGCAACGTTTTTGCATCAAGCAAAATGGTAAGTAACGCTCAGGTTGCTCCTGTTGATACAGTAGCTCCAAATGCACCTTCAGATTCATTGGCAGTAGATGCTCCAGTTCAGCCACAGGCTGCAGCAGAGGATTCTACCCAGCAGGAGAATACAACAGAGGAGACTACAGCAACAACAGAAGATTCTACCCAGCAGGAAACTACTGAGCAGAAGGAGACTACAGAACAGCAGACTGCAGATCAGACTGCTACAGAGCAGCAGACTATTGCTGAATAATAAAATAGGAAAAGACAATTCATTTTGCAGGCGTTATACAAGAAAGAATAGATTAGGTTAGTTTTTTTTAAAGGTAATAAGACTTATTCAGGTTTCCATAGAATTTACATGATTTTCAAATATAAGATAGAATTTTAGGTTCGGTTTAGTGAAAAGTGAAGTCTGTTGGCAGTGATGCCAGCAGACTTCTTGCGTTTCACCCTTCTTCTTTTCCTTGCTGAAACAAAGCAGGGATACAGATAAGTTTATCGCCCTTCCTTGATGATCCAGTCGCAGATCAGTTTTTGCGCACACGTAATGTTTTTCCTCGAAAAAGTATCATAGTCTCATTCTTGACCGAAAACACTAGGCTATATCACTGATATATAGATATTTATAACCAATGACACTTCTCAGAAAAAACAGAAAGAAGTATCATGGAAGTATCATTAAAGACTATAGAAGTATCATTAAAGATAGTCGAAATAAGAGAAAAGACAGTTAAAACATTAAGAAAAGACAGTTTAAACTTTTATAAAAAGACAGTTTAAACTTTTATAAAAAGACAGTTTAAACATCGCAAAGAGGTAAAAGAATATTGCCCAAAAACATGTCCAACGTTTGGGCACCCATTGCCCGCACTACGGGCAACAGTTGCCCAGCGCACGGGCTACCGATGCCCATAGCGTGGGCTGCGGTGCCCATGTGACGGGCACAAGCAGACCATTCGAAGAGCATAGAGACACCAACTAATGAACTAAAAAAATAGACGCATTACCGTAACTTATCCTGATTATATTGACATTACCATAGAACATCTACGCACATCCTAAAACTGCATAAATACTGTAATAATTGCCGATAGTGGTGCCAAAAGTGCCTAAAAAAGCAACTTTTGGCACCACTATCGGCAATTTTTCCCTATTTTCCATCGTTATAGAGGAGAAATAGGGTTAAAAAAGCCAATGAGACTTTCATGATACATCTATGAGACTTCTTGGCTCAAAATCCAAGAAGTCTCATTTCTAATATCTTACTATATATCAAGTATTTAAACCACATTTTTCAAGCAAAAATGAGACTTTGATACTTTTTTCCTAAAAAATTATGCCTAAAAAAGCAAGAAATAGCAGAATGATGCTTTTATTTTGAGTTTCAAGTGGTTGTGGCAGTTGTTGGCTTTAAGTGGCATAGACGAGGAAAAGCGAAAAACGCAGATTGGAGAAATAGAAACGCTTTCAAATCATTACCTCGCAGAAAGGCCCTAATAAGCATTTTTAACGGTGGCGGTTCATATTTCCCCGTTCTGCGTAAGTTTTGGTTTTGCCATGCAACTCTCATAGTTTAATTTTGCACCGAACAAAAAAGTAAGAATTATGAGATGCACTTTCAAGACAGTCTTCTATATAAATGGAAGCAAGGAGAGAAACGGAATTGTCCCTATCATGGGACGAGTGACAATCAACGGAACTATCGCACAGTTCAGTTGCAAGCAGAGCGTTACCAAGGCTATCTGGGATGCCAAGGGCAACAGAGCCATAGGTAAGAGTAAGGAAGCCAAGGAGGTGAACTTCGTGCTTGACAACATCAAGGCGCAAATCGCCAAGCATTACCAACGTCTTTCCGACCGTGAGGCGTTCGTTACCGCTGAAATGGTGAGAAATGCCTACCAAGGCATTGGCACGGAGTACGAGACTTTGCTCAGAGCTTTTGACAAGGAGAACGCCGCCTTTGCCAAGCGTGTCGGCAAGGACAGGGCAAAGACTACTTACAACAAGTACCTAACGGTGAGAAAGTATGTTGCCGAGTTCATCAAGTATCAGTACAAGCGCAGCGACATGTCCATGAATGAGCTTACCGAGGAGTTCATCCGTGACTATTGTCTGTACTTGAAGAATGTGGTAGGACTTGCGCAGTCTTCCATTTGGATTTACTCCATTCCGCTGAAACATATCGTTACGACCGCACACTACAATGGCAAGATATCGAGAAATCCATTTGCCATGTACCATGTTGACCCAGACCACAAGGAACGTGAGTTCTTGACATTGGACGAGCTAACCGCCATGACTGAGATAAAGTTGGAAGACCCAAACATGGCTTTTGCGAGAGACCTTTTCATTTTTGGTTGTTGGACAGGTATCTCTTTCATAGACATCAAGAACTTGACGGAGGACAACATCTGTATAGTTAATGGTGCTCCTTGGATTGTGTCGAAGCGTCAGAAGACAGGTGTACCATTCCAAATCAAGCTGATGGATATACCTATACAGATTATTGAGAGATACAAATCATTCAGAAAAGACTGTCACTTATTCCATATTGGTGACCATGGAACTATCAATAAGCATATCAAGCGAGTTGCTGCAATGTGTGGTATCAAAAAGCAAGTTTCGTTCCACGTATCTCGTCATAGTTGGGCAGTTTTGGCTTTAGAATATGGTATGCCGATAGAGAGCGTGAGCAAGATTCTCGGTCACACGAACATCACCACAACACAGATATACGCCAAGGTGACAAGTAACAAACTTGACCATGACATATCTGTTTTTGAAAGTCGAATCAAGGGGCATTTGCCTGTAATAGGAGGAATGGTATGAAAAGGACAATTATCACTATGGACGGAAATGGGACACTTTCCATTCCGTCCAACTTAGAGAACTTGTGGATGGGTGAAGGCGAGTTGGTAAATATATTTCATGCCACAGCTCCCAAACTCAACTCTGTGATACGAGCCATATATAAGGAAGGTATGCTGTCTATGTCAGAAGTTCAACGCAAGGACAAAACTTCCGTTGGCGTTTGGCAAACGCTGTATAGTTTTCCGATGATAGTTACCATTAGCTTTCGTCTCCACTCTTTTGGCGCAGCACAACTTCGTGATGCAATCCTCAAGAGATTGTACGGAGCAAAAGAGAAAAGTACCATAATCCTACAACTCTATGGAGGTACAAACACCTTTAGCTAAATATGATTGAATACTTGGCAGTTTAGTGAGGTGCTGTCGTACTGATTCATTGTCGTATCGAGAAGTGTTGTCGTGAGAAAAAGCAGAACTTTTGATGTCATACGTTTTATATGTTTATCGTATGACATGTAAAACGTATGACATGCAGGAATACATTTTTGTTCATCCCGAGGAACGGTTTCTTTGTAAGCCTTTCTTCGGGATTTTTCGTTTTACCTTATCCCCCAAAAGCCACATCAAACACCTTGATTTCCTATCTTTTAACACTGTCGGTTCAAACTTCTCCATTCTGCGTAGGTTTGAGTTTTGTATTTTGATTTTCCGCCATTACCTTTGCAACTTTAATTTTTATAAGTTACAAAGGAGAATTTATGAACATGACAAATGACAACAAACTGCCAGTTGAAGTTGCTACCATGCAGCCACAGGCACCACCTCCACCAAACGAGGTGTTCATCCGTGTTGGCACAACCTTATACAAGGTGGTTGACCAACCTACTATCAATGGAGGGAAGGTAAGAAAGCGCATCCCTTGGAACATGGAAACCTTGCGTCAGGACTACGGCAAGGAGTTCATCAAGTATGTCCACAAGTATGACGGATTCTGTACCGTTCCCGAACATGTGAACCACCGAACTGTAATAGACGGTTTTCTCAATCTCTACGAGCCGATAAGCCACAAGCCAATGAAAGGGGATTTTCCGAACATCAAGAAATTGCTTTTTCACATCTTCGGTGAGCAATACGAGCTTGGCATGGACTATCTGCAACTGCTCTATCTCAGACCTGTGCAGAAACTTCCAATTCTTTTGCTTGTGTCTGAGGAGAGGAACACAGGCAAGACCACGTTCTTGAACTTTCTGAAAGCGTTGTTCCAAGACAACGTTACGTTCAATACCAACGAGGACTTCCGCAGTCAGTTCAATGCAGATTGGGCTGGCAAGCTGCTCATAGTCGTGGATGAGGTGCTACTCAGTCGCAGGGAGGATTCTGAGCGTTTAAAGAATCTCAGCACCACACTCTCCTACAAGGTGGAAGCCAAGGGCAAGGACAGAAACGAGATTTCTTTCTTTGCCAAGTTTGTGCTGTGCTCAAACAACGAATCCCTGCCTGTCATCATTGACGAGGGAGAGACCCGATATTGGGTGAGAAAGATTTCATCGCTGCAATCGGACGATACCGACTTCTTGCGTAAACTGATTGCTGAGATACCTGCATTCCTGTTCCATCTGCAAGGCAGAACGCTGTCAACACTGCAGAAGAGCCGAATGTGGTTCGCACCCGAACAGATTGCGACTGATGCCTTGCGGAGAATCATCCGCTGCAACCGCAACAGACTTGAGGTGGAACTATCGGAGTTGTTTCTTGAAATTATGGAAAACACCCAGACAGATAGCTTACAGTTCTGCCTCAATGATGTCCTTTCCTTATTGCAGTGCAACCACGTGAAAGCGGAGAAGCACCTTGTGCGAAAGACAGTGCAAGACTGTTGGAAACTGCAACCTGCACCAAATGGTCTCACATACACTACATACGAGTATAACTACAACAATGGTTGCCAATATTCACCCATCAAACGTGTGGGCAGGTTCTACACCATAACGAGAGACAAATTAAACGGCAAATAATTTGATGAATTGTTGAACATGATGAAATAAGTATTGAATATCAGATATTTATGGTTCTACATATTCTCAACATAATACTCAACAAAAGAATGGGACTGATGAAAAGAGAAAACATGATGGTTCATACCTATCTTTCTCTTTTGCTCCGTAAATTGTTGTGACGAGGAATTTGTTGAGAGTTTGTTGTAATGCTAATTCGTTGGTTCTCATAATATTATTCATTATTTTCAACAGCTCATCAAAAATACATTCACCACTTAATCCACAGTAAGACATGAACATTCAAGAAGCAAAGCAAATCAAGATTGCAGACTATCTGCAAAGTTTGGGACACCGTCCTGTCAAGCAGCAGGGCGCAAACCTTTGGTACAAGTCACCATTGAGAAACGAGAGTGAGGCATCTTTCAAAGTGAACACTACGATGAACAGTTGGTTCGATTTCGGAGTGGGCAAGGGCGGCAACATCATCACCCTTGCGTCATACCTCTACGCATCAGATAGCTTGCCATATCTCTTGGACAAGCTGGAGAAGCAAGCACTCCATGTCCGACCGACCGACTTTTCTTTCATTCAGCAAGCCTCTGAGCCGAGTTTTGAGAGATTAGAGGTTAGGGAACTTAACCATCCTGCACTCCTGCGCTATCTGAGCGAGCGTAAGATTAACCTGCATATTGCCAGAAAGGAATGTGTGGAACTCCACTTCTCGCATGGTGGCAAAAGCTACTTCGCCATCGGTTTCAAGAACAAGTCGGGCGGTTACGAGGTGCGCAACCTATTCTTCAAGGGCTGCATGTCACCCAAGGACATCACCCATATCCGACAGCAAGGCGAGCCAAGATACACCTGCTACGTGTTCGAGGGTATGATGGACTACCTCTCCTTTCTCTCGCTGCGCTTGTGGAAGTTTCCGTCTTGTCCATCATTGGAAGCGCAGGACTATGTGATACTCAACTCCACAAGCAATGTGGACAAGGCTGTTGACGCACTCTACGGCTACGAGCGCATCAGTTGTCTGCTCGACAACGATGATGCAGGGCGGAAGGCAACGCTTGACATCGAGAACGCCCTCGGCTACCGTGTGAGGGATGCATCTCACTTGTACTGTGAGTACAAAGACTTGAACGACTATCTGTGCGGAGTTAAATCCAAACAGTCTGTACACCAAGTACAGCCTGTTAAGCAAACCGTTCCACCTCGAAAGAGAGGCGCAGCCTTGGGCATATAGGCGGTTCCTGCTCCAATGGCTATTCTGAACGGAAAAGCCATAGCTCAATAGG